>ERZ827104.1247-NODE-1247-length-23287-cov-5.590393_pt1 | contig 23287 bp, 20 predicted proteins | sample MGYA00519781_ERZ827104 | MGnify/ENA primary metagenome ERZ827104 (study PRJEB31778, sample SAMEA3449257) | human gut metagenome | biome: human gut; feature: human-associated habitat; material: faeces | place: United Kingdom | collected 2010/2012 ...
ATAAATTCTATCACTTCATCTAATTTCTTGTTGCAAATATGGCCATAGCTTTTTTGGCTAAAGCCCGCCTTTGGTGTAATATTTCATTTTCCTCTTTAATTCTTGCCATTTCTTTTCTTAAAGCTTTTACTTCTTTTAATGTCATAACTTCATTTTCATCTATTTTAATTTCTTTTACATCTTTAATCCAGCCGTTAATTGTTGATTTTGCAATGCCATATTCGCTACTTAGCTCTGCTAAGCTCATTCCTGATTTAAATAACTCTACTATCATATCCTTATATTCTTGATCGTATCTTCTGCCCTTTCCCATAATGGACACATCCTTTCTTAACTAAATATTATTTTAACTTAGTTCGTCTTAATGTGTCCACTACTTTATACTAACACCAATAAGCTCTTCTAAATTAAATAATAAGCACTTTAATTCCAGTGCTATTTTTTAGAGAATCACTTATTAAAATAATACTGTTATGAATGAGTGTATTGTTAAAGGTGCAAATATAATTTGTGATATATTCTATATTTGTAGAATAACCATCAATTACTAGTAAGTTTTCAGGAATATAAATTTTACAGTTAATAAACTCACAATAGCCATTCGGCTTAGCATAAGCATAAATTAAAGATTTAAAATTATTATCTTTATTAACAATACTACAATTTATAAATTTAATTTGTGTGAAAGTACCTTTACTATAGGCAAATGGATAATAATATATTAAATTGTTTTTACTATAATTAATAGTACAGTTATCAAATAAAATTAAATCATCTGAATTAGATAAAACATTAGGAAAAATATTTACATCTTCAAATATACAGTTTATAAATTTTCCAGAGTAAAATCCGTTATGATTAGACAAAGAACACTTGCCTTTAAAATAACAATTTTCAAAATAACAGTTGTCAAGATGACTATTATTAAAAGATATCATATAGCGATCGTTAAAACTCTCACAAGGTTGCAAAGTACTATTAATTAATGATATTTTATTTAAATATGACATAAATACACTTGAAACAATAATAGTACAGTTGTTATAGTCACTTATATTACTAAGTCCATTTAGTATCGAGTTATACAGAATTCCAGACAATAAACCAGTAGAAATATTATTTTTAGAAGTATTATTTGCTAAATTACCACCAGTAAAATTATTGTTATACACTCTATAAATTCCGTGTTTGACTATTGTGTCATTTCCACCAGATTGAAGTGTAATATTGGTATTAGTACAATTAATAATTACAGAAGACCTTGCTCTTTCCCACATGTAAATCTTTCCACTAATTTGTCCATCAATTATAAAATTATGACCGGCGCAAGTTAAAAAGTCATTTCTATAATTGTTAATAAATTCACAATTTTTAATTGTTACATCTTGCATTTGATCCCAACCATCTTCAGCATTATATGCACAAAAGGCACCAGATTGACCATTATTAGTAAATTTGCAATTAGAAACTAGCATATCATTCATAGCTGATTGAGCTAATCCTACACACCTACAATTATTAAAGACAATATTATTAAACGAACAATGACATGGAACTTTAAAGTATAGCATATAAAAGTCGGCGCTCGAAATAGAACTCAAAATAGTAACTTTCATAAAGTGAGAATTTGATGGAATTCTAGTTCGTCTATATTGAAAAGTATTAATTGATTTAATATATTTTTTATTATTATCATAGAAATGAAGGATTAAATTCCAAGATCCTCCTAACATACCTTGGTATCCTAAACGTTTATTTATAGAAATATAATCATATTTTATATAATTAGATATATCTATAAAATTAGTAGTGCTTCTAATTGATGATTCTATAGGAAATCCAGTTTTAATATTAATATCACCAAGTGTGAAAATATTTCCTAATGGCTTTTCAAAATAGGTATATCCACATTTTGAACTTATACCATTACCACCACCATATCCAGTTATATTTTTAATGTTAATATTTTCAAAAGAGCTATATTTACAATTTCCTGATATAGATACCCCCATGAGCCATTCAGAATTATTAGTTGAGTTTTCATAGTCATGACTAAAATAATCACCTTCAATATTTCCATTTAAAACATGAGAATCAAAAGTACTATCTAGTGAAAGCATCAATGACTTATTACCAGTAAATTGATTTTCTTTTAGAGTAGCTCCGTTCATATTAAGAGTAAATCTATCAGGAACATAAATAGTTTGTTGATGGTCTATTCTATAAATTCCAGGAAGTAATAATATCCTATTATATCCTTCAGCTTTTTTATCATCTAATAATTTTTGGAGACCTATTCTAGTATTAGTAGCCTCTGTTAAAACAGAGTATTTATCATAATCATCAGCATATTTAACAATAGTGTTAAGCCAAAGTCTTGCAGGAGTGGTTTGCATTATAGGGTTTCCATTTTCATCTTCCTCTGTTGTTCCAATAAAACAAATATATTTATGACTAGGAACAATAGTAGCATCTGCAACTTCTTCAATTTTAGTTCTAGTAGTTGAATCGGTTAATTTATCAACTTTAACATATATTTTTTCTTCATAATTATCAGTATTTTTAATATTATAGGTGATTAAGTCCTCCTTAGTCATAACATATTCCTTAACTTTGATATTAGCTTGAACTAAGAAAAAGTTAAATAATTCATGAGAATTTCGACCATACTTATCAGTGCAAAGAATAGAAAATTTTTGTTCACCTTCAGTAGAAAAACTACCCAAACTTACTTTATGATCCCCAGCATTCAAGTAATGATATAATTTATCATCTTGCCCTTCAACTCTAACAGTAACAGTAAAGGTTTCGTTATTCCAAACTTCCTCTGTCCAATTATCATCTCCCCAATCATCTTCTTTTAAGTTGTATTTTTCCATATATTCTTTGTAATAATAATCAGTAATATAGTAATCAATAAATACTTCTTCACCAGGTTTAACTATAGGTTTAATATAATAAGTTGAAATATAAGGAACTTCATTCCAATTTAAATCATCAGGAATTTCAATTCTATTATATTTAAAAGATATAGTTTGATTAGGGGCGATAGTTGTCAATGCAATGCTAATGCTGGAATTACCTTCAATTTCATAATTATCAATATATATAGCATCATAAATATAACTACCTAATGCTATATTACTTATTGTAATTGAAGGTGCAATTTCAGATAAAGTAGATGAGTCTAAATATTTAATAGTAATGCTACCTGATATTCTAGAATAATTAAAAGAAATTATAGCATTAAGATTACTATCATTTAAAGTAACACTTTGACTAGAGTCTCCAATAATCTCATATCCTTCAAATAATTTAGCGCTATAGGAATAGGTTCCTAAAGATAAATTAGAAATTACAGTTGCAGTTTCAATTTCATTTAGAGATGATGAATCAATATATTTAATGGTAATACTCCCCAGTAATTCATTATATTTAAATTCAATTTCTACATCATGATTATCATCAGTTAATTCTACTGTTTGAGTAGAATCATTTGCTAATGAGTATCCAGGGATATTCTTATAATTGTAGCTATAGGTTCCTAACTTTAAATCAGTAAAGGTATCAGCTTCTGATAATTCAGCATAAGAAGAGTTATCTATATATCTAATAGTTACAGTTCCTAATATTTCTGCATATTTAAAAGTGATTGTTGCATTTGGGGATGTTTCTGTTATAGTAACAGTTTTTATTTCATTATCACTTAGTACATATCCAGAAATATTAATTGCTCCATAGGTGTAAGTGCCTAAAGAAAGATTTTCAATAACTTTAGGTTCATAAATATAAGTGTTTACATTTTTATCAATATACTTTATTGTAATGCTTCCTAATATTTTATTGTAATAGAAAATAATAACTTGATCCGGATCTTCTTCCGTTAAATTAACTGATTGGGTAGAGTTGCTTTGAAGTTTATAGTTATATAGGACTTTTGCTTCGTAGCTATACTTTCCAAGATTAAGATTATTTATTGTTTCTGAAGGATATATTTCATTATTAGTAGTAATATCTATATATTTTAGCGTAACAGAACCTTTTGATTCAATTGGTTCGGTATTTAACATTTTTAAATTACCCTTTTTAACATAAGCATTAATATTATTATATTTAAAATATGCCCAAGATTTAGAAATACTTATTACATCAATTTGATCACCTTTATTAAGGATTCCTAGAACTTGAGAAAACATATTAGGTTTATTCATAACAAGAGCAATTAAGCTTGATACTTTGTATAGAGTGCTCATTTATATACTCCTTTCTTTTGTTATTATATAGTAAATATTTTATTATATAATATGAGGAGTAATAAATCTTGGTGTAAAAAAAAGTTAATTAAGGTAAAATTTAATTAAGAAACAAAGTGTTAAATGGGGGAAGAGATATGAATTTAACTAAAAATCAGATAAAAATGACTAAGGGTGTAGCAATATTATTTATGTTGCTTTTACATTTATTTTGTACAAAATCATATGAAGATTTATATATTCCATTAATATTTATAGGAGATACTCCCTTAGTATATTATTTAGCATTATTTGGAGATTGTTGTGTAGCTATATATTGTTTTTGTAGTGGATATGGGCTATTTATAAGTTATAAAAATAATAAACAAAATTATTTTAAGAATAATTTAATGAGAATTTTTAAGTTATATATAAACTTTTGGATAATACTTTTAATATTTGTAGTTATTTTAGGGCCTATAATGGGACAAGGTGAAAGTTATCCGGGTACTTTAAAGAAATTTATATTAACATTTACTGCATTAGATCCAGCATACAATGGTGCATGGTGGTTTTTCACAACATATATAATTTTAGCTTTACTATCATCAATTATAAATAAAATAGTGATTAAGTATAATAATATAGCAATTATAGCTATATCATTTATATTTTATGTAGTTGCATATATCCAAAGAATTAAAGGCGTAATAGTGTTTGATAATGAAGTATTAAATTGGTTTATAAGACAGATAGCTTTATTTGGAACATCACAATTACCATTTATTATAGGAGTAGTATTTTCACATAAAAAAATATATAGTAAATTAAATTCTATGAGTAGTAAGATTAAATATAAAAATGCTTTAGGAATCTTAATAATAGTATTAATGATAATAGCTCATGGAATACTTCAAACCTTATTTGTTGCAGTATTTACAGGAGTAGTATTTATATGTGTATTTAATTTAATGGATAAACCTAAGTGGTTAAATAATTTATTAAGTTATTTAGGGGGATATTCAACAAATATGTGGCTTATTCATATGTTCTTTTATATGATTTACTTTAAGGAGTTAGTATATGGAGCAAAGTATAGTTTTTTAATATTTCCTTGGTTAGTAGTTTTATGCTTAGCTTCATCTTATATAGTTAATTTAATATATAATCCAATTATAAGAAATTTAAATAAAATAAGTATTAATTTTATAAAGGGAAATCAAGTATCAACTTAGAAAATAAAAATATCACTAATACATATAAATTTACTCTATTAGTATTAGTGATATTTTTATTATTTTTCAATGATTTTTATATTTTCACACTCTTTACTTTCCTTATCATAAAGTTGTAACTTTTCAGAAAGCAATTCATTATTCCTAAAAGATATATTAATATTATTAACAGTATCCTTATCAATTCCACTAACAACATATTGAGAATTATTAAGGCTTATTTTATTATTTTCAATAGTAAGTATATCTTGTTCAACTAATTCACCAGCTGATCCACCAGTTCTATCATCATAAAATACAATCATGCCATCTTTACCATTAGAAGTAAAAGAAGAATTAATTATATTTACAGGCTTTTTCATACTATAATGAGGTAACTTTAATAAAAAATCTTCATTATTAATATTACAATTATTAAATAAAGTACTAGCACCTTGATGCCAATAACCAAAGATAATTTCAAAATTATTAAGTTCACAATTAGTAAAATTATAACTAGGATCATAGGCACCAGCATAAGTAACCCAATTATTTATAGTACTATTACTAATATTAAAAGTTCCATGAATATTTCCGCTGATATTTTCAAATGTACAATTTTCATAGATTCCACCCATATTTTCACCACTTTTATTACTAATAGTACAATCTTTAAAGTTTCCACTACCCAAAGATATATTCAAATTATTATCTTTATTATTGGATTTACCAATATCGCATCTTAGATATAGCCCAGTATCAATTGTGTTTTCAGCTCTACCATTAATATTACAATCCTTAACAGTAAGAGGCCAATCATCATTTTCTTCAGCTGCACCAATAGAAATATTACCATTAATAGTGTTATTACAAAATCTAACATAACCACTACGTTTTCTACTTGTGTGACCTAAATAAGCACTACTTAAATTGTTACAATTTCTTACAACATAAGAGTTAGTACGTTCCCAGAAATGTACTTTTCCATCTATCATATCTTCAATAACAAAATTATGACCAGCACAAGTTAAGAAGTCATTATTAGGATTATCATGAAAATTAAGCTTTCTAAAGGTTACATCCTGCATCATATCCCATCCATCTTCAGCATCGTAAGCACATTTAGCAGAGGATTGACCACAGTTTGTAAATTCACAATTTTCTACTAACATATCTTTCATGGCAGATTGAGCTAACCCAACACATCTATTATTTTCAAACTTAATATTTTTAAAGGAACAATGAGTGGGAACCATAAAATATTGAACTGAGAAATCGGTTGGATAACTTTCTTCTAAAATTGTGACTTTCATATATTTAGCACCATCAGGAACCCCAATTCGTCTATAAAAATAGCTATCAGCAGAAGAAATATATTTTTGCTCTCCATCATAAAAATGAGCAATCATATTCCAAATGTTACAGGAATTGCCTTGATATCCTAAATACCTACTAACTGATAAATAGCCAATTTCATCATAGCCTTCAATAGAAATGAAATCAGATGTTGTTCTATTAGTAGACTCAATTGGTTCACCAGTTTTTATATTAATATCACCTAGTTTAAAACTATCACCAATTGAAGTTGGATTAGTGTAAGTATAATATAAAGATTCATCTCTAGATTTAGCAATACCATTACCACCACCATATCCAGTTATATCTTTTACAACTAAGTTTTCAAAAGAACTATATTTAGCTTCACTACCAATACTAATTCCAATTACCCATTCAGAATTATTAGGAGAATTTGCATAGTCATGACTATAATAATCTCCTTCAATAGTTCCATTAATAACATGGGAATCAAAAGTATTATTAAGAGTTATCATTAATGCCTTATCACCAGTAAATTGGTTTAACTTAATAGTTGCTCCATTAATATCTAAAGTGAAGTTTGAAGGAATAAAAATACTTTCTGCATGATCAATTCTATAAGTTCCAGGTAATAATTTAATAGATGAGTATCCCTTAGTACTTATATCATGCAGTAATTGTTGAAGTCCAATTCTTGTATTAGTAGCTTCTTGCATTACAGCATCTTTATCATAATCATCAGCATACTTAACTATAGTTTCACCCCACCAGCTTCCAGCTTCACCATTACCAATAGTATCTGCAATTATACAAGTATAAGTATTAGAAGTAGGAGTTATAGTAGAAGCTATTTTTTCAAGTTGAGCTTTAACTGTTTCAGAAGTAGGTTCCTCTAAATTAAGAGTAGCAATATATTTATTTTCATAAGTATCAGTATTTTTAATATTATATTTAGTTAAATCATCTTTTGTCATTATATATTCTTTTTCTTCTTTATTTTTTTCTTCTACTAAAAAGAAATTAAAAAGTTCATGTGAACTACGACCATATTTATCTGTAGCGATTATTGAAAATTTTTGCTCGCCTAGATTTTTGAAGCTTCCTACATTAATATAATTATCACCAGCTTTAACATTTTTTTTAACTATGTCTTTTTGACCATCTATTTTAACTGTTATAGTAAATGTTTCTGAAGTATCTTCTTCTGTGTATTCCTTATGATAATAATCTGTTACATAATAATTTATTATTACATCTTCTTTAGGAGAAACCTTAGGTTCTATATAATAGGTTGATATATAAGGTACTTCATTTAAATTTATATCTTCAAGTGAAATAGAACTTGTATTTATAGAGTTGTCTTTATAATTAATATAAGATATTAGATTTTGAATTAAAAATGTAGTTGTAATAGTTAAAATTATTAACAATGGTATAAGTATAGCTATAAATATATTAAATTTCTTTCTATTTAATTTTTTCATTTAATCCTCCTTAGAAAAAATAATTTATTTACTTATTTTAACATAATTCAATGATATATTGAAAAAAATAGAAAAAATGTTTAAATTTATATTGTAAGATGTATAATTAATATAGTAATTTAATAAGATTTTTATTTAGGGGAATGAGAGCAACATTAATGAGTGAAAAAGAAGGGGTATTGTAACTCCATCTAAAGAAAAAAGTTTATTACTAAATGGAGATAAATAGTGATAGTGTCTTTATGGTTTTAAGTGAGTATTTAAAGTTTATTGGTCATTGGGTAAAAGAATATATAGAGTTATTTATTTTTATAGATTATAAGTTTATAAAGTTTTTTAGTGGGAGGCGAAATGAAAAATAGGAAAATTGTAGTATTAGTATGTATAACCTTAATTTTTATAAGTATACTTATGTGTTTTAGTAAGAAAATAGATGTAACAAAATATACAATATCAAATAAGAAAATACCAGAAGAGTTTAATGGGTTTAAAATACTTCAATTATCAGACTTTCATAGTGAAGGATATAGAGATACAACAGAAAGGTTAATAGATAAAGTAAAAAATATTAATCCAGATATAATTGTAATGACAGGAGATATGGTAAGTTGGGATATGGAGAATATAGAAGAAGTTAAAATTTTAATTAAGTCATTATCTGAAGTTTATCCTATATATTATATTGATGGTAATCATGAACATTTAGCTGAAGTTTTACGTCAAGGAAGGTATGAAACTTTTAATAAATTTATGCAGGAGTTAGGAGTTACTACTATAAAAAATGATTATGTAGAAATATATAAGGGAGATAAATATATTAATTTATATGGAATAAACCTTCCTTTAGATGGAGCAACAGGACTTTATGTAGATAAGTTTCAATTAGAAAAAAATTATGTTGAAAAGACATTGCCAGAAGCTGATGGAGAAGAGTTTAATATATTGTTAGCACATACACCAACATTTATTAAGCAATATAGTAAATGGGGTGCAGATTTAGTTTTAGCTGGTCATATGCATGGGGGTATTGCAAGAATACCATTTACTAATATTGGACTTTTATCGCCGGGGAGAACAATATTTCCTAAATATGCGGCAGGAAAGTTTAAGGTTAAGAATTCTACAATGATAGTAAATAGAGGAATAGGGACATCATCATTTAAATTAAGGATCTTTAATAATCCAGAAATTACAGTGATTACTTTAAAGAGTAAATAGAAAAAATATATTAATTATAAAAGGGACTTTTAAGATATCCAATGTAGTAGATATAGGATAAATCTTAGAAGCTTTTTTATATAAAAATTTAAATGCTTGATAAATGACTCTTATGACAATATATACAAAAAAGTAATAATTTGGTATAATGTACAGTAGTTAGTTATGAAGAAAAAGTAATATTGTAGTTATTTGTTTTAAGGGGGTTAGGAGAATATTATATGAATAATGCGCAAAAACAGTTTGTAGATATTTTATCTGCAGGGATTAGAGGAAAGTCGGCAGATAAAGTATATGATAACGTAGAATGGGATGAAGTAATAGATTTAGCTGATAAACATAAGGTAGAGGGAATAATATACTTAGCTTTACGCAAAAGTAAACTTATTTCTAACATTGGAGAGGAAAAAATAAGTTTGTTAAAACAAAAAGCTGCTATTACAGGAATAACACAATCTAGACATATTTCCGGATTATCAACTGTACTTAATAAAATTAATGAAAGGAATATTCCTGTAATTGTTTTAAAAGGATTAGTAGTTAGAGAATTTTATCCACAACCTGATCAAAGAAGTATGAATGATGCAGATATATTAGTTCATGAAGGGGATGTAGAAAAGGTTAAGCAGTTATTAATAGATATGGGATATGTTTATTTAGAAGATCATAAAGCATCACATCATATAGCATTAGTTCATCATAAGTATCCATTTATTGAATTACATTGGAATTTATTTAAGAGAGATGGGTTTAGTAATGAGTTAGAACATTATGAAAGATTAATTTGGAGGAGAGCTATAAAGGTTAATGTAGGAGAAGCAGAAGTTTTATCTCTTTCATATGAAGATTTAGCATTACATTTATGTATGCATATGGCAGCTCATCTTGCAGCAACAGGATTTGGTGTAAGGCAACTTTGTGATCTTGTTTTACTTGTTGAACATAAGGGAGATGAAATTGATTGGAATAGTTTTATTATGAAGGCTAGAATGTATGGGTTTGAAAAATTTAGTAAAATTATATTTTTATTATGTAATAAATTATTTAATATGGAAGCTCCAAAGGAAATTAATATTAAAGTTGTAAATAATAAAAAATATGTTTCTGCATTACTGGATGAAATTTTTGAAGCTGGAGTTCATGGTAAAAAAGAAATGGCAAATCAATTTGCTACACAAGTTGCATTTAATTTTGAAGAGAAGGATAGTAATGCTACCTTAGGAGCTATTAATAGATATTTTAGATTTATTTTTCCTAAAATTGATGATATGTCAGATAAATATAGTTATGCTAAGAAAGTTAAGATTTTAGCTCCTATTGCTTTGATACATCATTTATTTGCTGGAGTTTTTGCTAGTGAATATAGTTTTAAAGATAAGGTTGAATTTTTAACTAAGGGGGCAGCTAAAGCTGCTAATAGAAATAAGTTACTTGATTGGATGGAGTTATGATAGTTAATGATAAATACTGTAGTAGGGTTATTACAGTATTTATTTTTTTATAATTAGTATTACTATTGATTATTATTTATTATTAGCTATAAAGAAGTATGATTTATTTAAAGAAGTAACAGAAATATATTATTTACTTAATATTCCATATAAGGTAAAATTGTTATAAAGCATATTTATTTATTCTTAAATTTCAGCACAAATTTAGAGATGAATTTATAGAATGTTTAAAAAATTTTAAAAAAGAGGTGAATATAATGAAAAAAGATTGGAACAATCCTGCAATTAAATCATTAAACGTAGAATATACTCATGAAGAGGAATATGATGGATGGGTTTTAGGAGATGATGGATCTAAAGTTGATGCTAAATCTATTGATAGAAGTGCAAATCAAGCATGTTTTGGAAAGTTTGGATATAAATGTAGGTGCTGTGGAGCAGAATCAGGATATATTTATGTTACTCCAGTTGGAGCTGTAATGGGATTAATTGGGCACTGGAATTCAGCTCATCCAAATGGGTGTAAATTATCATAAAAATATTTTCTAAAATTAAAAATAATACATTGCTTTTATAGTAATGTATTATTTTTAATTATATTAATAGGGGGGAGATTATAATAAGAAAAGTATATATCAAGATTACATATTTTTTATTAATTATAAATATATGTGTTTTTTTTATTGGTTGCTCAAGTAATGATAGAGAAGCTGGATTAGTTTATGGAAATGAAAGTGCACCAATAGAGATAATCAATTATACAAGCTTTCAATGTATTGATTGTGCTACAATGCATGAAAAATTACATGAGAGTATAAAGAGGTTTATTGAAGATGGTACGATAAGATTAATTGAAAAGCCAATAGATATTACGAGATTTGAATATGATGAAGTAATTTATAAACATATGAGCGAAGAACAATCATTAGATTTTGAAAAATTATTAGAAATATACACAACTCAAAGGCAATGGAGAGATTTTAAATCTAATGAAGAGGTAATTAAATTTTTAAATTTGAGTCAAGATGAGAACAAAAAGAATATAAATGATTTAAAAATTATAACTAAAGAAAAAAGTAAAATAAACTTAGAAGAGGTTCCAACTATGATCTTAAATGGAAAAAGATTACCAATAAATATAAGTGAAGAAGAATTTATAAATAAGGTTGAATCATTATTAAGGAAATAATTTTAAAATATAATGATTAAGTATTGGTATTATTAAAAGTAGTATTTAGTATTATATCAAAATGAGTATATAAATATTTTGAAAATGTAATAAATATTAATTATTTATAAAATTAAATTAAAAATTAGAATGTAGTATGAATAAATGATTTTATAGATTTAGGGCGTAAAACCTCGTGGCTTCATGCCCGAGGCTGTAAGTCCATTACTTTAATTTTTGGTCTTGTATATATTTTTTAATTTCAGTAAAATTGTTAAAAAATATTTTAGATTAATAAGTTAAATTTTAGAGGAAAAAAGAATGAAGAAAGAGTGGTTAAATCTAGAATTTATGAATTTAGGAGTAAAATATACGAAAGATGATTGCTATGAGCAAGTAAATGTAGCAAAAGAAGTTGGTGAGCAAGAGAAGGCTTTATGGAGTTGTAAATATTGTGGAGCTACATAAGTTCTTATTCCTAATATAAAGCATAACCATTCGTGTCAATATTTAAATAAACCAGCTAATCCTGGATTTGGACCAGAGGGATCTATAACACCAAAGTTAGAAGCAGTTCTAGTATCTTAAAGAGAATAATTAAGTTTAAATATTTTTAAGATTAAAGAAGTAGTAAATAAATTTAATACTATAGTGTAATTTATCACCAAATTATATAATAGTATAATAAAATTAATAATTATCAAAATTATGAGAGTGGGTATAAGAGAATGGTGTTAAACAATTATTGTGTATATGGATTGAATATAAAATCTGAAATAGAAATAGATGAATTTGAAAAAATAAGTAATATTTTTAATGATGATTTAGTAGTAATAAAATATTCAAAAATGGATCAAGAAATAAAAAAATCAATTTTAGAAGATAGAAAAATTCAGTTATATCAAAATAAAATATGGTTTCATATAGATAATATAGCTACATATTGTATAACTAATGGAAATAAGATAGAAGTAGAATTATGTGATAATGCAGATATGAAACTTATGAAAATTTATGTAATGTGTAGCTGTTTAGGATTTATTATGCTTCAAAGAAAAATGGTAGCTATTCATGGTGGAGTAATAGAAATGGATAATAAAGCTGTAATATTTACAGGGGATAGAGGTGCAGGAAAATCTACTTTAACTACGGCATTAAGAGAAAGGGGATATAAATTTATATCTGATGATGTTGCTGGAATCAAGATAGATAAAGTTCCATATGTAATGCCAGGATTTCCATATCAAAAATTATGTGAATCTGCTATGAATAATTTTGGATATAATAAAGAAGCTTTTACATCATTTATGAGTGATAAAGAAGTTAAATATATAGTGCCTGCTAAAGATGAATTTATTTATGAGCCAAAGGAATTAACTGCAATAGTAAAGTTAACTGTTGATGATGTAGATGAAGTTACTATTGAAGAATTAAGAGGTAGTGAAAAATTAAATAATATAATTCAAAATATATATAGGGGTGAATATATCAAACATTTAGGAAAAATGGATTCAGTATATTTTAAACAATGTATTGATATAGCTAAAAATATAAGATTCTTTAAGGTAACTAGACCTGCAAATCAATTTACAGTAGATACTCAAATTAATTTAATTGAAAGAGAAATAATATCTGCTAAAGAAATTGTAGTATAAAGTTAATAGGTAGTAAAAATAATAATACTTTATTTATATAAAATGGTAAAAAAGTATTATTTAATAATAAATAATTAATGAGGGTTATTTAATTATTTAGGGGTAATTGGTAAAATTTATATAAGATAATACTATTCAATAATAGATAGGGTGGGGAAGATATGATTAATTTTAAGAAAAGTACTGGTAAGATAGGAAAGATAAAAAGGGATTATGGAATAAATTTAAATACAATAATTAATAAAAATTTAGAAATAGATGATACAGATTTAGATGGAGAAAAAGTAATGATGAACCTTGATAAAGGTGAATACTTTATGATGAATGAAGTTGGAAGTAGAATATGGGAAATTATTAGTGAACCTATAAATGTAAGAAGAATAATAGATACTTTGTGTTCTGAATATGAAGTAGATGAAGAAATTTGCAAGGATACAGTAGTAGAATTTTTAGGTAGATTAAATAATGCAGAACTTATTAGTATTAGCTAGAAAAGTTAAAACATTTATATCTATGGATAATAAAGAAAAGTTTTATATAATGCAAACTTTTTTTTATACAGGATTTTATAGAGCGTTTATACTTTTCGTTCCATTTAATAAATTAAGGAAGAGAATGGGATCTCATAAACAAGAATCTTTAGATAAAGTTGATAATGATACATATAAAATTGCTAGAAGAATATCATCTAGGGTTTTATTTGTTTCAGCTAAAACACCATGGGAAAGTAAATGCCTAGTACAAGCATTAACTGCACAGAAATTATTAAAAAATCAAGGAATTTCAACTACCATTTATTTAGGAGTACGAAAGGAAGCAAATGAAATGAAAGCTCATGCATGGTTAAGATGTGGTGAGTACTATGTTACAGGTGGAGCTATAAGAGAACAATATACTGTTGTAGCTAGATTTGCTAATTAAATCAATTTGATATCATATAAAGGTTATTATTATAAATTTAGTAATCATATGTGTTATTTCTTTAATTTAGTATCAGTTGGAAGAGAATATTAAAAAATTATTGATAATAAGGCGGATTCAAATTTGAGTCCGTCTTTATATATAAATATAAATTTATATATATTAGGGTAAAAGTTTATATGATTTTTATTATAAGATGTAATTTTATAACTGATATTAAAGTAGTAAGTATAAAGTTTAAAATATTCATCTAAGGTGTAATTTACATAAATTTGAGTATTAATATATAATAAACTTATGATGAAGGCATTTCAAAATGAAACAATGGAAAAATCCAGAACTTATTAATTTATCAGTAAATAAAACAAATGAAGATGATTATAAACATGAAAATGATTATAAACCTGAAAATGAATTAGAGGTTACTAATATCGAGTTAAGATATATTGAAGTAAACCTATCTTAAATAACAAAAAATACCTTCGATACTAATAAATTAGCATTGAAGGTGTTTTTTTGTTTAAACTAACTCATTTGCAACTTCTAATATACTTTTTCTACTAACTTCTCTAATATGACCTTTTTCAAGTTTCATAATTCTATTACAAATATTAAGAGCAGAAGGTCTGTGAGTAATGATAATACATGTTGGATTACTAGATAATGACTTAACTGACTTTAATACCTTAACTTCTGTTTCAGGATCTAGTGAAGAAGTAGCTTCATCAAGTATTAATATAGGTCTTACCCTTAAGAAAGCTCTAGCAATTGCAATTCTTTGGGCTTGTCCTTCTGAAATACCAACTCCTTTTTCACCAATCATTGTATCTAATCCATCTTCAAGTTCATTAACAAAGTCAATGGCACAAGCATTAGTTAATGCTTCTTTAATTTCATCATCAGTAGCATAAGGTTTACCATAAAGTAAGTTGCTTCTAATTGTTCCTGAAAATAAAGTATTTCCTTGAGGAACATAAGAAATAAGATTTCTAAAGTTTCTATTCATATCTTTAATTAAGTCATTTTCACTAATAAACAAATTACCTTCAGTTGGATTAATTAAAGATAATATAAGTCTAATCATTGTTGTTTTACCTTCACCAGATGGTCCAACAAAAGCAATAGTTTCACCAGAGTCAATAGTAAGATTAATTTTATTTAAAATATAATTATTATCCTTATATGCAAAATAAACATTATCAAAGATAATATCAGGATTATTAAATAAAGTAGATTCAAAATTAGTTATATTATCTACAGCAATTTCATCAAGTGATTTATTAGTAATATCGTTAAGTTCATTTTCATCAGCCATTTTTTCAACTGGTATTGCTTCAATTTCCATAAGTCTTTCAGCCGCTGCTATAGTTGAAATAAGCCCAGGAATCATGCTTGCTAAAGAAGAAAATGGTGCTTGAACTTTATTATATAATTGAAGCATTCCTGTAAATGTACCATAGGTAGTTACTCCTTTAGCTATATTTAATACTCCCCATGTAAAAATTGAAAAGTAAGCAAGTGAAGAGCAAAAACTCATTGACATTGAAGTCATAACAGAAAGCTTAGTATTTCTCATAGCAATTTTATATTTATTATCTTGAATTTCTAAAAGTTTATGCATATTTATTTTTTCCATACAAAATGTCTTAACAATCATTATGTTTTGAATTGATTCTTGCATAAATGATCTATATTTAACATCTTCTTCTTGAGCTTCTTTATATAAGGATTTAAGTTTTCCACTAAAATATCTACCAACCAATATTAAAAAAGGACCAATAAAAACAGCAACAAATGCTATTGATGGTGCCCAATTTATAAGTGTATAAAATGAACCTACTAATGTAACAGTTAATGAAACTAAGCTAGGAATAGTTCCTAGAATAGCAGAACTAATATTACTTACATCAGATGTTACTCTAGTTAATAAGCTTACAGAATGAAATTTACTTTGTTCAAGCCAATCACTATATTGAAGATGTTGATAAATTTTTCTTTGAATATTTTGAGTAAGTTTTGTTGAAGAATGTGTGCTCATAAAAGAAGTAACAGGTGATGATAGCATACTTATTAATGTTATAACAAGCATTATTATAAGCCAGTATATAGTTTGCTTTGAATCACCACTTATTGCAGAATCAATTAATGACTTTGAAACAGTAACATTATAAATTCCTATCAATGAAAAAATAACATTTACTATAATTGAAAATATTAAAAAGGGAATAGCTGGTTTTGCATAGTTTGCCATCCATTTTATTTTTATCCATAGTTCTTTTGTAGGTTTTAGTTTCTTTATGTTTTCCATGAAGTCTCCTTTCAATATATATTGAGTGTAATTATGCATATAAACTTATAAAAGTAATATAATAATATTTTAGCATTTAAGTAAAAAACTTACAATGGATGTTTGCCTGTTGATGAATTGTTTTGTTTTAATATAATGTGTTGATTTAAATTTAATGTTCATCAAATGTTACACTAAGAATATAGTATCCCAATCATTTTAAGAGAGGTTTTAATAAAAAAGAGAGCTATATTCAAAATGAATTTATTAATTCATTTTCATATAACTCTTTTTTGAGATATTAATTAAAATAAAGTATTCTGTTTGTTATTTTCTTGTTGAATAGTTTCTTTACTTTTGTTGTTTAAGCTTCCAAGAGGGCTATTAAAACTATTTAGGGGATGAGGAAGTTCTGTATTACTAGAAGGCATAGTTCCTTTCATTCTCTTTTTTTTATCATTAGTTTTAGCCATGACATATCCTCCTTACAAGTAAAATCTAGCTTTAGGTGGTATAAAGTTTAAAATAATAAGCTAGACATCAGAATCGTCGTAAATATCATCAGTATAGTTAAATTCATTGCAAGCAATATTATTAGCTACAATTGGATCATCCATGCAGCTATTAATAGATGCATCAGATTTTATTAATGGATTATTTACGCATGTTTCATTTGTAGGATCATAATAACTTCTTAGGCTTGGCAAATAAACATTAGACTTATCCTTCAAAATTATCCCTCCTTTAACTTTAATTGGATAAGAATAGTTTATCTCATGGCAAGTTATTAAATAGCTGTAATATATTAAGTTAGTAAATAACAATAAACAAGCCATTAGATAAAGCATTTCAACATTAAGATGAAGTTAAAACTTTATATTAAGCTAAGAATGAATTTTATATTTTTGATAGCTCAAAGAAAATATATTCTTAACCATATTAATATTATTTGAAACATTAGATTTAAATATACTTGGATATGTGAGGAATTTTTAATTAATTATATGTATTTATGTTTATAGAATATGATGACATGAATAAATCTGAAAAATAGTCAATTAACAGTGAATAAATACAATTGTTTTTATGAAAATAATAATATAAAATTGAAATGGATTAAGTTGTAATGCTTTATTAGATAATATAATTTAAGAATAATAAATTAACATATTGTATAAAAGGAGAGTAAGGTTATGTATCCAATAAGATTTGAGAATCTTTATTATGATAAAATATGGGGTGGAAGGGATTTAGAAGAGTTTAGAACAAACTTACTAGAAGGAAACATAGGTGAAAGTTGGGATATTGCATGTCATCCAAGTGGAACTGGAATAGTTGCAAATGGTGAATTAAAGGGAAAATCATTTACTGAAATAATTAATGAATTTGGTCATTTATTAGTAGGAACTAAGGTTAGTACCGAAAAGTTTCCTTTATTAGTTAAACTAATAAATTCTAAAGAAAAGCTTTCTGTACAAGTGCATCCTGGAGATGAATATGCAAAAAGAGTTGAAAATCAATTTGGTAAGACTGAAGCTTGGTATGTTATTGAAGCAAAACCAGGAGCTAAGTTAATTGTTGGTACTAAAAATTGTGATAAAGCTGTATTTGCTAAAGCAATTGAAGAAGGAAAGTGTGAAGATTATTTAAATGTTGTTGATGTTAAAAAAGGCGATTGTTTTTTAATTAATAGTGGATTAGTTCATGCTATTTGTGAAGGATTAATAATTGCTGAAATTCAACAAAATTCAGATGTAACATATAGAGTTTATGATTATGGAAGACCAAGAGAAATCCATGTTGAAAAGTCTCTTGATGTAATTAATTTTGATTTAAAGGCCCAAAATCTTTCTAATAATGAAGTAGTTAAATATGATGGGTTTTCTAAAGTAGATTTCTGTGAAAATGAATATTTTGGAATGGAAAAAATTAATGTTGAAACTAAGTGGGATGATTGTAGTAATGAAGAAAAGTTCTTCATTTTAACATGTGTTGAAGGTAATGGTACTATTGAAGGAAAAGATTTCTGTGAAGAAATTAAAAAGGGAGATAGTTATTTAATTCCAGCTTCTTTAGGGAAATATGAAGTTAAAGGACAATTATCAGTAATTAAAAGTTATCCAATGTAAATTTTTTAATGCGCCTCTAGAGGGTAATTCAATAAGTGAATGACCCATGGAGGCGTATTATTTTTATGTGATGTGACTATAATTAAGTTAAAAATTTAAAATTAAAATTTTGTATAGAAAATTTTACAATAAGGGATTTTTGAATGGTATAACAAAAGGGGTAATGGGGATGAGGTGTAATTTATTATATAACTAATATAGAAATGGTATAGAGGAACTTTATAGTTTTGGGATAACTTCAGTAATTGGAATACTACCAGGAGCAGTAACAATTGAGGAGGCACTAAAGTCTGGAGGAACTAATATGGAAAGAGCAGTTGAAAATATAGTAAGGATACTTTAATTATTCCATAAAAGTTATGCATTTCTGAGGAACAAATATTTTATGGGTGTTCACTAGAGGTAAATCGAAATATAGTAAAAATTGTCGTTGAAAAATACTATAGTTAATGGTAAAATTAAATTTCCGATGGGTACGAATAAAAAAATGAAAATTAAGATAAATATTTGGAGGAGTTGCCAATGCCAGTAAGAATTGCTATACTAGGTGGACCAAGATGTGGTAAAACAACATTAATTCAACAATTATATGTAGATTTAAAAATCAGAGACATAAATGTAGGAGTTGCGACAGAATACAGCACTGATTACTTAAGAGATAAGGGAATGATTGAATCTATTTCAGAACAATATGGAATATATTTAGGTCAATTACATTTAGAAAAGAGTTTAGATTCACATGATTATGCAATAACAGATTATGCTACTTTTGTACCATACATATATGGAAGATTAATGCTTGGAGATAAGACAAGAACTAAGAAAGAAATTGAAATATTAAATGATTTATATAGCTTAGCAATCAGAGATCTACCACAATATGATCATATTTTCTTTGTTCCAAGAGAATTTGGTTATAAGAAGGATGGAGTTAGATGGCAAGATGAAGAAGTTGCTCAAATGGTGGACAAGGCTATTTTAGGATTCTTAGATGCTGAAAATGTTAAGTATTCAGTAATAACTGGATCAACTAAGGAAAGATCTGAGCAAATCATGAAAATAGTAGGAATAAATAAAGCAATTGTACAACCTATTAAGAGTAATGAAGTAAAAGATAAGTAATTTTTTATAATGATGTAAATTAGTAAATATTTTAAAGGGTGGTTCCTATATTATTAGGAATCATCTTTTTTTGATATATAAGAAGAGTATAATAGCTTGAACTTGCAATATAATTATTATTAAGTTATATTATATCTCTGTTATATCAAAATGTTGTTAACAACATTTTGATATAACAGAAGATAAGTTAAATTTTAATATATTGTTAATTACTAATTATTAATTGATTTTTTCCTAAGTAAAAAGCTACCTGCACATAAAGCTACTAATCCAATAAGAACTATAACTCCAGCTGATATTACAGCACCTGTCTTAGGTAATTTATTTAAAGAAGAGTTATTAGTATCTTCAGGTTTTATAGGTACATTTGGATTTGTAGTTGGTTTTGTTATTGGTTCATTCTTAGAATCAGCTTCATCAACTACATTTAATGTTGTGTAAGCTCTACTACCTGCGCTGAAAATAAACTCAAGAGAATAATTATCAACATCTAAGGAATTAAGAAGTGTTTCACTTAATATAATTTGATTGTAAGTTACTGTATAATCAATTCCTTCTTTTAATGTATTATAATTTAATTTAATTTTCTTTAATGTATTTCCATTGAATTCAACATCAAAAGCAACAGTTTTATTTTTAGAAGCTTCAGGATTTTTGTTATAAGTTACATTTGTATTTTTAATTATAGAATCAATAATACTACCTCTTTGATTATCAGTTATTTTCCAAACTTGTGTACCATAGAATGGATTAGCAGTTCCTAAAGTTAATCCAGAGTTTGTTACTGCAAAAATACGGCATCCATGGTTATAAGGGTCACCAAAACCATTATTAGTAATAGTTTCAAAGTTTATTCCATCTTCAGATACAAGTAAATCAAATCCACGTTCACCAACACTTAAATACTTACAAGTTTCTAAGAAATAGAATAAATTATCAACAGATTCTTGATTTAAGCTTTTATCTAATATTTCAACTAAGTTTTTAGGTAAGAAATCTCTAATAGCTAAATATTTATTAACTAAATTTTGATAAATATCTATTATTGAGTAAGATTTTACAGTATTAGTTTCAGAATTAATATAAGCAGTATCATTTAATATAGAATCTAAATTTAATAATCCATCATATAAATCTGTTAAAGTATTTTCTAAGTTTTCTTGTTCTGCATCCGAAAGAGAATTTATATAATATTCCTCAGAAGATTCTTCAGTTAATGTAGGAGTTTCTTCTGTAATTTCTTCAATTATATTATTATTTTCAAATTTAGAATTAGTAATATCTGTATCATTATTTGAATCATTAGTATGAAGATTGTCAGTATCATCAATATCAGTATTTAAGTTATCATCAGTTAAGTTATCATTAATTAAATCATCATTTGAATAATTAGGCAATTTAGATAAATTTTCATCGTTCTTTTTAAGAATTTCTAAAAGTGCTTTAATATAATGAATTTGAGATTTAATTTCTTCAGGGGTCATATGAAGTACATCACCATTTGTAAATTGCATAAGTGGATAAGCTAAACTTCCAATGTCAAATGTACCAACATAAAGTTTATTATCATATTCCGCCATTCTCCAAACATATTGATTTAAATTGCTACCAAATCCAGCACTTTGATTACCAAGTACAGTAGGGAATAATTCATTTGAATCACCAGCAACCATTTCAATCTTTTCATTTGTATCCATTCTCCATAAGCACACTGGAGAAGAAATATCTTTATAAATATCCTCAAATTTCATATTAAGAACATCAGCTAAAGCTATCATAGGATCATTATACCCACCAATATATAAGTGATTATCATATACAAATAAGTTACCAGCACCAGATCTATCTGCACCTAAGCCATATGGATAAGTAGCTCCATCTTTTTCATCACCAACAATAAGATTAAAGTCCCATTTGCCAGTTTCCTCATTTTCTTTACCGCTAAACATTGCAAAGGCTTGTTTGTTTTCAGATTTTCCTGTTACTACAGTTACATAAAGTTTATTATTAAATTCAACCATGTCCCAAATAGCACCACCAAAAATATTATCATTATAATAGTAAGCAGGATAGTTTAGCAAATCTTCTTGAGTTGCAATTATTTTAAATGAAGATTCTCCTTGTGATGGATTATTAGATGATACTATATAAGCACCATTGTCACCAATCATACTTGCAACAAGGTTATCATTTACAACTGTAAGTCCTCTAATTCCAACTGAAATGAATGGGTTAGAAGGCTTTTGGCTATTATATACTATTTTTGTACTATCATCAGTAGGATCTATTTCTAATAAATAAGGTTGACTTGCAGAAGCAGCAAAATATAATTTACCTTTGTACTCAATTGCAGCACGATAAGATGCATCATTTGGAGGTCTAACAACTGTTACTTCTCCAGTTTTAGTATTTAATTTTAATAGCATACTTCTATTTTCATTATTTGGATTATTTTCTTCATCACCCATAAAAAGAGTACCATTAAAAAGAGCATCAACAGAAGCTTTAAATAATGAATAATCAATATTATTTTGTGCAGCCATTATTTGAAGTGTTCTAGAAATTGCACCATATAATACACCAACATACATGTAATCACCATGGCCAACAGCTGACCAAGAATAGTTTTCACCACGGTCATTAATACCATTTTCATATTCGATTATTCCATCAGGTTGCATTACATCATCATTTGGATGTGATAGTTTTGTTGCAGTATAATTTCCACTTTCCGAAGTATATGTTATTGGAAAGTGTGTATTAGATGTTTCAGCATGAGTTGTAAGTGGAGTTAATGCTAAAGTTACAGCTAAAAACATACTAATTATTTTGTTTTTTTTCATTTTCTTTTTCCTCCTCGACATGAAAATATAAGAAATACTAGAAAATTATAGCATAAATATCTATAAATGGACGATATTTAACAGAAAATTTACAATTAATTGTAATAAAAGGGATAAATTTAATTAGTTATAAGAATTAAGTTAAAATGGGGATGTCGCATTAAGAATAAATACTACAATATGTTGTATTAATTTTTATTTTTTAAAACAATATATTGTGTATAAAAGTTTTAGTGCTACAGCCCC
>ERZ827104.1262-NODE-1262-length-23138-cov-57.915132_pt1 | contig 23138 bp, 17 predicted proteins | sample MGYA00519781_ERZ827104 | MGnify/ENA primary metagenome ERZ827104 (study PRJEB31778, sample SAMEA3449257) | human gut metagenome | biome: human gut; feature: human-associated habitat; material: faeces | place: United Kingdom | collected 2010/2012 ...
ATTTAAACAAATTATTAATCAGAATTCTGTTGCATTTGCAAGTTGAATTCAGCAGATATTCTCGTCAAACAAATATAAATAATATAAACATGGGAAAAAACAGAAAAAAACAAATCGTAGTTTTGTGTATAGCTTTAGTTTGCATTTTCATCTTGGTATTTTCATTGTTCCATAAATCAGCGACAAAAGATAGCGCAAATCCTCCTTTAACAAATGTTTTGACTGATAGCATTTCTCAAATTGTCTCAGCTTGTCCTGGCGAAATTGGTGTGGCGGTTATTGTTAATAACAGAGATACGGTTAAGGTCAATAATAAGAGTGTTTATCCTATGATGAGTGTGTTTAAGGTTCATCAGGCATTAGCTCTTTGTAATGACTTTGACAATAAAGGAATTTCACTTGATACCTTAGTAAATATAAATAGGGATAAACTTGACCCAAAGACTTGGAGTCCTATGCTGAAAGATTATTCAGGGCCAGTCATATCATTGACAGTGAGAGATTTGCTGCGTTATACTCTTACTCAGAGTGACAACAATGCAAGCAACCTTATGTTTAAGGATATGGTTAATGTCGCTCAAACAGATAGTTTTATAGCCACACTCATTCCTCGTTCAAGTTTTCAGATAGCTTATACGGAAGAGGAAATGTCGGCTGACCATAACAAGGCTTACTCTAACTATACATCTCCTCTTGGTGCTGCAATGTTGATGAATCGTTTGTTTACTGAAGGTCTTATCGATGATGAGAAACAAAGTTTCATTAAGAATACGTTAAAAGAATGCAAAACAGGTGTAGATAGGATAGCAGCTCCACTTCTTGATAAAGAAGGGGTTGTTATAGCGCATAAGACAGGTTCAGGTTATGTTAATGAAAATGGTGTTCTTGCAGCTCACAATGATGTTGCCTATATATGTCTGCCTAATAATATCAGTTATACCTTAGCGGTATTTGTTAAGGATTTCAAGGGAAATGAATCACAAGCGTCACAATATGTTGCGCATATATCAGCTGTAGTATATTCTTTATTAATGCAAACTTCAGTAAAATCTTAAACTGCACTTGCTTTGATAATTAATGATTAGTAATCTAAAAGCACTCTAATCGTTATCGGAGTGCTTTTAGATTACTAATCAAATTGCTTCTATTATAATTTGAATCCTCTACTTTTTCTTTCTTCCTGTTGCGGCACTCTTGCTCCATATCTAAGCCTGTGCCATTGCTCCCTGAACCAGTCGGCAATCGGCTTCCTGTTTATTGTCAGGTTCAGCCTGCTTTCATCGTCAGGGTCATTTTCCACCCTTAAAATATCATCCTTTATATCAAAGTTCCGCCTGTGTTGCTCGGAATAGATTTTACCGCTACATTTCAGGGCTTCTTTTTTGACTATAAGACTTTCAGTCATTTCTTTAGAGAATCCCAGCATGGCACAAAACTTTTCCATGCGCAGCATTTCCCTGAACATCGGAAACCACCTAAAAGCCTTGTCTATGATTCTGGCGAGCCGTGACAGTTCTTTTTCTTTCATGTCAAGTTCCTGCCTGTGCATTTCTCTGAGATTGTGGATTTGCGTATCATGCTGTTTCTGCATCTGCTGTACTTGGCTCTGCAATTTTTCAATATTGGTGTTCCGTTTTGAAACCTCGTCTTGCAGTTTTTCGTTGGCACGTTCCAGTTCTTTCAGTTTTCCACTCCCGAAAAGAGAAGCAACTCCACTAGTTATGGCTGTCGCTGCCGTGGTGGCTGTCTTCTTTAACTTGTCAGTGCGTATTTCTGATTTCACCTGTTTCAGTTCCTGCTCGGCAAGATTTATCTGTTCTTCTTTGTGCCGTTTGGCTGCATCCATGCGTTGCAGTTCAGCTTTCTGCTTCTCAATGATAAAGTCGTTCCGTTCCAGATGCTCCTTACCAGTGACAACCTTTGACTGCCCGCGTTCCATCAGCAGGATGTCGGATGCAAGGGTCTGCATCTGCATCATGTCATCGTCATTGAGCTTTCGGCTCTTTCCTGTTTCGTGGTTCATCCAGTCGAAAACGATATGGGCATGATAGTTCGGCTTGAACCATCTGTCCCCGACTTTGAAGCTTTCCCTGTCTTCCGCTTCCGGCTGACCGTTCAGCCAATGCCCTTCATCCTTGTGCAGGAAGATTTGCAGCGGTGTGATTCCCCAGCGTCTTTGACACTCCTCACCGAATTTACGCACGTCTGCCAGTGTGGTGTCCGACCTGACAAGCAGCACTCCTTCACGTATGGGGGAGCATCCCGCAATCTTGACTATTTTACCGTTCTTGCCTTTGCGTTCACGCTCCTTTTCCTGCATGGCACGTCCGGTCTTTTCCTTTACCATCTGTCTGATATTGTCATAATGCGTCCGCAAATCCGGACTGCCGAAGTCGGGATTTATCCACTGTTCGTTATCGGTGGATAGTTCAGGAACGACATAGATTCTGGACTCTCCGATGTGGCGCATGTATTCGGCAGTCCTCCTGTTGTGAGCCTCGCTCGATGCGATGTTGCAGGGCTTGATATGTATGCTTGATTTTGTTGCCATAGATACTTGTTTTTTGGTTTGTACTTTATTGTTAGCTTTTCCGCTGTCCGTAAACGCATGGGGTTCTTAGGGGTGCAACCCATAAGCGGAGATTGCAAAGAGAGGGTCACTCTTTGCTCTGGGTTCTCAGGGGAGAAACGCCCTGAGTGGGTTATTAGGGTAAAACCCTAATCCTCTCGGGAGAGCCCACAACTACGTAAGCGAAGCGTGTAGTTATAGTGGGCTATATCAATGGCAAGCCATTGTCCGACACTACAACCTCCGGTTTCCGCTCTCCTCCGTTAAGGAGGGTTTCCGTCACCGCTGCCGATTAGGGATGCACTGACCAGCACAAGCCCCAGATCATCTATCAGCTTTTGAAGGGCGGGGTTCTTTCCTGTCATTCTTAGCAGGATTCTTTCCGCTTCCACCAGATGGTCAGCTGTACAATTTATCCTGCTGTCCCGTATCTGGTAAATTATCCAGTCGGCTATGTCGATATGTGCCGCCTTCTGCTCCGGCGTTGCGTTCTTCTCTATGAGGTCAGACACCATCACCTTGCAGAAGGTCATGCCGTCGGCACGCTCTTTCCATTCGGCATAGGCATCGGCATCTGGAAAGAGAAGTAGGGTCCGTCCGCTCAGTACACGGAGCTTTTCCTCCCGCAACTGGCTTTTGCCTCCTGCCGCCAGCCATACATAATCGGGGAAGAGGGCGGAACCGATAACGGCACTCTTCTCGGATTCCACCAGAACCGCCACCTTGTCAGGATAGACACTCAGCAGGTGTTCCCCGAAAAGGCATTGGGAAAGCTGCCATTCCTCCGCCAGCACCCGCTGCCTTTTCAGTATGCTGTGTATCCAGTTCACTGCCGATGCATGTCCGTCCTTTACACGGTGTCCGTCCCCGGGATTGTACTGCATCACCTTGCCAGTCCGCACCTTGTTCTCCCGGTCAATCTGCCAGAAGATGACCGCACCGTCACGGGTAGCTCCCAGACGGTAATCCTCCATCAACCGTTCCAGCACTTCCTTTGCCTTGCTGCCGTAATAGGAATCAAGCAGTACTGAAAGGAAACGGCAGAAGTTGCTATGCACGCTCTGCGATTTCTCCACATAGTGCGGCGGTATGTAACCGATGGCTGTCTGTTGCAGCGGTTGCTTGGGCTTCTGCGCCATACATTGTCTGCCGGAAGAGAAATCACCGGCGGTCCGGCATTCGGGGTGGTCGTGAAAATACTGTCTGGGCGTATAATGATACCCGCAACCGCTTTCGTGGTTGCATCTGCCGACTGACGGGTGAAGGGGCGTACCGCTTTCGTCCACATAGTAGGCAAAGGAACGTCTGTCCCCACAATTCGGACAGGTATGCCGTGTTGACGTTCCTTTATATTTCTGTAATGAATAGTTGCTCATGACTTTTTTTGATGTTTGGTTTTCTACTGTTGTCCCGCTGTCCCGTCCCCTAAAGGCTGGGACAGTGGGACACTTGGGACACCCCGGGACACTCTGGAAAATCAGGGCCCGGTTTGTATGCTCCCATGTTCTGCAAATGATACGGTCGGCTGGCATACAGCCGTGTGCAGGCTGCTTTTTCATGGTTTGTCCTCCTTTTCATGTCCTGCAAACAGCTCCGCCTGCCTTGCTTCTCCTGCTGTCCCGCTTGTCCCATCTGTCCCATGCTGTCCCACCTGTCCCATTGTCCCGTTCTCCTTGGGACGGGACAGCGGGACAGCAGGGACAGCTGCGTTCCTGTCCTCCTTGCTGCGCTGGATTATCCGGCTGACGGTGGACTTGCCGCAATTGACCTGCGAGGCTATCTCCCGGACTGACTTCCCGGATTGGGACAGTTGCAGGATAAGGCAATCCCTTTGTCCCGATTCGTTGTCACCCGGTTTCTTCAGGTGTTCCTTTTCGGTTGAATAGCCCCTGAACACGAATTGCAGGAAGGCATCCGTTTTCTCAATCTCATAGACAATCACATTGTCGGCATCATACGAGAATGTCCCGTAACGGACCTTAAGCTGCTTCACATAGCGGAGTCCCCCGTCCAGTGCGCTTTTCCCGATGACAAACACGCTGTCAAAGAAATTGTAGAGCCGCTTGCTTCCGGCAAGGTCGTTGGACGTGATGGGACAGTCCAGTGAACGCTTTGGGGTGTGTGCCAGGACAAGGATGGAAAGCCCGTATCTCTTTTTGAGATTGTTGAGCTGTATCATCAGCCGTCCCGCCGCATCGCCTTTCTCCATGGCACAGCACAGGTAAGTAAGGTTGTCAACGATGAAGATCCTGCAGCGGGTCTGCTGTGCCATCTGTTCGATGCTGCCGATGATTGTCCCTTCAAAGTCGGCATCCAGAAGGGCGTCGCTGTCAAGCGATACCCGGTACAGCCTTTCGGGAAAGGTGTAAGGCTTTCCGTACTCGTCGGTATAGCGGAGCTGGAACTGCTTTTCAGAGAGTTCAAAGTCCAGATAAAGCACGTTGTCAGTCCGGGCGATACGGTCGGCTATCTGCACGGCAAGGATGGATTTCCCCACGTTGGAATCCGCAAAGAGGCAGGACAGTTCCCCCTCGTACCAGAAACTGTCCCACAACGCACGGGGCGTGGGCAGCTGCGATGCTTCGAGTATGGTCCGGTTGGCGGTCTTTATGCTCATCACGCCGATATTTTCCGGCATACCGTTCTGCATCTGGGCTGCCCTTGTCAGGTCGCCATGGATCATGCTGATATAGTTCTTGTCCTCTTCCATGGCTTTTACCAGTTACGTTGGCCGGGCTTGCGGCGATGGGAGGAGGACATGGACTCGCTGAGTTCCTCATCGGACAGGGGTACGGGATTCTTGCGGGAGGATTCCAGCCATCTGTCCAGTTCGTCACGGTAAAGGCAATAGCGTTTGCCGGGCTTGGTGGCCGGAATGCTTCCGTCCGACAGTTTCATGTAGAGCGTTCCCTTGGGAATACCGAGATATTCCGCCGCTTCATCCACGGACATGGGGACATGGGTGTCCACCGCCTTTGCATTGTTCACACTGCGCTGCTCGGTAAGCAGGCTTCTCAAGCTCATCACTTCGTCCCGAAGCTGGGCTACGACCTCCGGTAGGTCGTTGAATGTAATCACTGTTTTTTCCATTTGCGTACTCGCCTCTTTTGTAAGGCTTGGCGCAAAGGACCGCAATGATATGGCCGTGAAGATATTCACGGGATGTCATTGCAAAATAATTCCCAAATAACGATGCCCAACCGTGAATGACGGGTAAAGCTATTCGGGAAACAATGAGATACAGGCTGTTACGTGTTGCCTGATACTTGTCGTTATTGTTGTTATATCCCCGGGAAACGGTCAACTGTTCACTTTCCGTGCATAATCTTCGGGATAATGGAAGTCCAGACTGCCGTTTTCGGGTTCGTCAATGGGAATAAGCGTCTTTGACGGATCGACCTTGAAGTTCTTTATGGTCGCTATATCCGTGTCGGCAAACTCACGTGGAAAAAGGGTCTTGATAAAATTGGCACGGTTGTCCCCGTTGTAGTATTTCTTGTACATGAAACGCTCGGAGATGTTCCACACGAAATGGCGGAGCGGAATGTTGGTAATCTCCCTGGTCAGCCGTCCTGTTATCGGCTTGGGCTTGTAGCTGTGAAGGCACATCCACTTGTTGACCTCGGCACAGATATGGTTGACGGTCTCCTTGTCGGCAATACGGGGCATGACGAAGTGGATGTACTCCATGACCATGCGGATCCGTTCCGCCTCTTCCTGCTTCTGTCTGTCCTCATAGCTGGCACGATTCTTTTCGTGCAGTTCCGGGGCAATGGCAATCTCTACCGGTTTTATATCCGGGGTTGCTTCCCTGTTTGTCGGCATTGGTGTCGGAGCTGCAGGTTCATTTGCATCCTGTAGCTGTTCTTCCTGAGCCCTTATGATTCCGGCAGATGCCTTTTTCTTGCTGGACTTGAGTTTCCAGATCTCGTATGAGTCGAAAATGACCGTCTGGAAAGAGAGATAGAGCAGCCAACCGAGAATGTTGCTGCATACAAAGACTATCAGCCTTACAAAATTGTCCTGATTGAAACTTGCGGAGACAATCAGCGTGATAAAAAAGGAAATCAGGCAGATGGCAACGCCGATGAATCCCAGAATGATGTATTTGTCCTTTATCGTTGGTTCCATATCGTTTTTTTCGGTTATTACTTGTAACTGTCAGGTCTTTGCAAATTTAATGGTATTCTTCCAATTATTGCTCATTAGCCTTGGTTGGCGGTTTCTTTTTCAATGTTTTTCACCAAAAGTCCGGAATCATACCAAAATATCATACTATAATGACTTTTTAAGGAATGGTGCCATCAGAAACTGAGGGAGCGGTTAAAGCCTGCACGCAATAACCGCTCCCCCTGAATATCCTGAAACAAGGCCTATGCTTCCTTGTGTTTCAGGGTTATCTTGTCCACCACCTCGCACATCTGTTGTGCAGCCATCTTGGAATAGATTTGTGTGGTGGTAATGTTCTTGTGTCCCAGACAGGCTTGTATGACAGCCATGTCCGTGCCCATTTCCACGTGCAGGCTTCCGAATGAATGCCGGGTACAATGGAAGGTTATCTTCTTGGTTATGCCTGCCGCCGACAGCCAACGCTTCAGGGGCCCCTGCAGCATCTTGTCCTTGAAGCCCTCAAAGATAAGTCCTTCATGCCGTTCCCCGAGCAGTCCGTAGGCTTCATCACTGATGGGGTTGTGTACAATCTGCTTCGTCTTCTGCATACGGGTGGTCACGAACATCTTGCCGTTGGTATACGGCTGTATCTGCTGCCAGGTAAGCTGCCTGATGTCGCTCTTCCGCAATCCCGTCAGGCAGGCGAAAAGGAAAGCTCTTTTCAGAACCTCTTCCTCGCATGGCGTTTCGGCAAGCCGTATCAGTTCCTCCTGGCTCAGATGCTCTCTCATGGTGGGAATACTCTCGATACGGTCCAGAAAGCCGTTGGGATTCTCCTTTATCTTCCTGTCACGGTAGGCCGTGTGCAGGACGGCACGGAAAGCCGACCAGTAGCCCGCCGCAGAATTGATATGCAGCTTTTGGTTGGTATGTATGGTCTGGGGAGCGTTCAGCAGGTACTCCATGAACTTGCGGCACAAGTCCACGTCCACCTCTTCAAAGGTGCATTTGCCATTTACAAACCGTTCAAAGTGTTTGTAGACGTGCTGCCACTTGATATTCCTTCTGTCTGCCAGTTCCTTGAAGTAGGCGAGGAAATCCCCTTTCATCCTGGCCTTGTCAAAGAAGCCGTTGTTCTCGTTGAAGATGGCTTCGTAACGCCTGTTGCGGAGTATCTCTGCCTTCTTCATCATGCGTGCGTTGAAGTCACGCTCCTGCTGGTTGGCAGGTTTGGCAAAAATGTAAATACCCAGAGCTTCACGTGTTATCACTTTCATGGTGGTGTTGTCACGGTAGCCGGGATAATAGTCCAGACACAGCGAATACTGTGTACCGTTCTTGATCTTGCGCTTGCGCAAGGTTACTGTCTTGCATTTACTCATATTGATGATGTTTTAACTGGTTGTACATTTCCGGAGGTGTCTCCGTGTTCACGGTGGCAAAGGAACAACGTGAAACAGCCGTGAATATCTCCACGACAATCATTTTAAAATAATTTTCGAGTAATGGCGGTTGCTTGCGGTTATTTGTTCCTTTCAGCCATGACACGCTCCACGTCGGAGCGTAGAAGCAGGTTCTTCACGCCGACCTTTATCTTTTCGATGTGCCTAACCTTGACGATATGGCAGATGTTGGCTGAGGAAAGTCCGTAAATCTGCCGGACCTGTTCCACGGTGTAATAACGCTCGTCGTTCACAAGGTCGGTTCTGCGGAGTTCGTCCAGATGGGACTTGGAGTAATAGGTGCGGCCGTATTCTCTTTTGGTCGGTATCCTGTGCCGGTAGGCGTATGCCCGGAGTGCGGCAGGCTTCATGCCGAACTGCTCTTCCGCTTCTTCGGTCAGGAGCCAGTCGGTGATACTGTCCATATCAACAGCCGTACCGAAGAACTCGTCAACATGCTTCTTGCTGTAATAGTTCTTTCCAGCGATACGGCAGATGGAAATGCGATTGCGTTTGGCGGTGGTATAGAGCCATGACTGTTTGACCTTATAAAGGGACATCACCTCTTCACCGGAATAGAAGTCCGGCACTTCATCGGTTACCTTTTCCCTTTTTTCTTTTTTCGCCGGGAAGGAAGATGAAGCGGATTTTTTCGGTGTGGAAGTGCTGCCGGGCAGGATGCGGTGGTAGGGATTGCTCTCCAGCATCCGCTCGATGTCGGCTCTGCGGATGAATGCCATGCGGTTGCTGATGCGTGAGGCTTTCAGCTTGCCCATGGCTACAAGTTTATAGATGTACTGTCGGGAACAGCCCATGAGTATGGCTGCTTTGGAAAAGGTGAGATACTCCTGATGCTGTATCTCCATGATTGGCCGGACGGCTTTGAAGAGGTTGTTCTTCTGTGTCATTCTGGCTCGCCGGGCTTCCGCCTGACAAGCCTCGCTGCAATACCTTTGCATTCCGCTGCGGGTTACAAAGGACTTGCCGCAAAAACTGCATTTTCGGGTTGCTTTCATACTGCTTTATCGTTTACTGGTTCATTTCTTCAATCCTATATTCCTGAAGTGGTGAACGGATGTAAACGGCAGTCAACGGTTGTCGCCTTTCTACACGATGTGACCGTCACTGAATGTCGGGGCGGATATTGTCGCTTGTCGTAAACGGTTGTAAACCCTTGTCAACTGTCTGCACGGTGTGACAAAAAACAAGCCCCGCAAATTCTCCACGTCAGAAATACGTCTCAAAAATATGTGGAAATTTGGGAAGCATCAAAAAGCAGCCGAAAAGTGTTAATTTTTAGAATGTGCTGATAATTAAATGTTTATGTTTGGATATTTCTGATTGTTTTTGGTTGTTCTACGCTTCTAAATACGATGTCTAAAAATAGGATTATGCTGTAGTTTTTTATATTTAAAGTTTATTCAAAACTTACATTTTTTCAATTCCTTTATGATTGTTTGAGGAAGTATCTCCCCATAAACTTGTGTTGTTTTGATGTTCCTATGACCTAATAACTTTTGTACAGTAGCCAGTTGAACACCTTTATATAATAATAGAGTAGCATTGGTATGACGGGCAGTATGAAAAGAAAAATGTTTTTCTATTCCAGCTAGTTTGCCTATACGTATTAATTCTTTATTGACTGATGCATTCGACTTGATGAGAAAAAAATCCTTCAAATTTGGATAATGTGATAAAAGTCTAACAGCTTTTCCCTGAAATAAATGACTAAGAGGTATTTGAGTAACAGTTCCGGTTTTCTGAGATTTAAATACCAGCCAGAGTCCACTATTTGTTTGAATAAAATTTTCTTCTTCCATACGTATAAAGTCTGAATAACGTAAGCCTGTATAGCAGCAAAATAGAAAAGCATCAAGACTATGACAGAGGCTCTCTTTCTTTCTGGAAAAATTGATTTGCTCTAATTTTTCTAATTCTTCTGGTAATAAATATGTATGATGACTTTCTGTAGTCTTTATTTTATATTCTGTAAACGGAGAGAATTCTTTGGTTATCAGACCTTGCCGAATAGCCTCATTAAAGATGGTCCGGATATGGCGAAAGTGTTTGGCAATAGTGTTCGTTCCCAGTTTTTTGTTTTTCAAAAACTGTTCAAAGGATAACAATGTTTTATAATCCAGTTGCCTGAAAGTGATACTAGGGGAAAAAGAATCCAGCAGAGAAAGGGTGGTATTTAAATTGCTTTTAGTACTTTCACGTATTGATGAATTTTCTATCCATTTTCTACCGAATGGAATAAATTTGTTTTCGGTACTAGTATCTTTACCTGTTTCTTTCAATATTTGCAGGCAAATATCTCTTCCTTGTTTCCAAGCTTCCAGTTCACGCATTTGCAAGGTTAATACGAACTCTTCCAACATGTAGTTAAGCTCTTCGGCATGAGGGTGATTACAAACTAATGATACTCGATTATTCCATTGGTCAGGCTTGAGATAAACATGTGTAGAGAAATAAGATTTTTTCCCAGAAAGATATGCCTCCACTTGTACCAGGGCTTTTCCTTGTTTGTCTAACTGTTTTTTACGATTATAAACTATACGATACTTGATTTTTTTCATTTCTATTTTTATTTATATATGATATCTTAGTTTGACTAGCTATTAAAAATAAATAGATATACATTGTTTGCATTTTTATGCAATACAAATAAATAAATTTGTTAAATATTAATAATTGCCAACTTTTGAATTGAATATAATTTCTTGTATTTTGATAAAAAATGTAACAGATGGAAACGTTTTCATATCGTTTTTTATAATATAACATCTTTATTATCACTCTTTGATATTGACAAAGTGAAAAGATTTTACCCTGTAAAAACGAACATTTTGGTATAAAACAGGAAGGGTAAGTGTTAAAAGATAGACTGATTGTATAGTTTTCTTATCGGATAGTATGTCCATATCATATTTTTAACTAATTTTGCATCCGAGAAATAACTAATGAAAATTTATTAATTCAAAGTTAAACTTTAAGAGAGAATCTTATGAAAAGAAAATTGATGCTTTTAATGACCTGCCTGATGATAGGTATAGGTCTGGTAAACGCGCAAGTTTCAAAGGTAACAGGTACTGTTACTTCTGAAGAAGACGGTTTACCGGTTGTTGGAGCGTCTGTCTTGGTAAAAGGTACCACAGTAGGTACTGTTACAGACATCGACGGTAACTTTACTATTAACAATGTGCCTAGTTCGGCGAAAACTTTGGTCGTTTCGTTCATTGGTTTGGAAAGCCAAGAGGTCGCTATTAAGCCAGTTGTTAAGGTTACATTGAAGTCTGATTCTGAGGAGTTGGATGAGGTTATGGTTGTAGCTTATGGTGGAGCTACCAAACGTTCTTTTACTGGTTCTGCTACGGAAATTGGTGGAGAACAGATTTCTAAAAAAAATCCAACAGAGTTGTCTAAAGCGTTAGCTGGAGAGGTTGCCGGTGTACAGGTTATGTCTACTTCTGGACAGCCAGGAAGTAACGCCAGTATTCGTATTCGTGGTTTAGGATCTGCATATTCTAGTCGTTCACCGCTGTATGTTGTAGATGGTATTCCTTTTGAAGCTGATTTGAGTGGTATTGATCCGAGTGATATTGCCTCTATGACAGTTTTGAAAGATGCTACTGCCACTGCATTGTATGGTTCTCGTGCTGCTAATGGTGTAGTTCTGATTACCACTAAAAAGGGTGAAGCTGGTAAGACACGTGTTGACGCAGAAGTCAAATATGGTGCGAATATGCGTTTGACTCCGCTCTATGATGTTATTGATAGTCCTGAAAGATTTACTGAATTAACATGGGAAGGTTTACGTGGTTATGCAGAAGTTGCAGGTGGATACGATCGTGCTAAAGCTGGAACATGGGCATCACAACAGTTGTTCGGAGGACAAAATGGTATTGCTCCTATATATAATATGTGGAATGCAGATGGTGATAAGTTGATTGATCCTTCTACTGGCCGTTTTTATAGTGGCATTTCACGTAAGTATACTCCGGAAAACTGGGAGGATTATTTGTTTAGAACTGGACAGAAGTTTGATGCAAGTGTTAAGATATCAGGCGGTAATGAAAAGATGACTCATTATACGGCATTTAGCTATCTGAAGGATGAAGGTTATTATATTTCTTCAGATTATGAACGTTTCAATGTTCGTAATAATATGAGTAATCAGATCGCTCCTTGGTTGAAAGCTACAACTGCATTGTCTTATGCATATATGATTACTAATAAACCGGGACAGTCGGATGATAACATGAATAATGGTTTCCAGTTTATTAATGGTATGCCTTCTTTGTTCCCTGTATTTGAACGTGATGAGAATGGAAATATCGTTCAGGATACTAATATTGGAGGAAACAAGTATGATTATGGTATGAATGCTGGTTATAGCCGTCCGTTCGCTGCCGGTATTAACCCTGCAGGTGCTTTGCTTCTTGATAAGGACGAAGTTAAAACACATCAGTTCAATGGAAATGCTTCATTTGAAGCTCGCTTCTTGAAATATTTTAAAGCTACGGCTAATTTAGGACTTCAATATTACGGTCAGGCTGAAAATGAATTGACTAATCCTTATTATGGTGATAGTGCAGGTAAAGGACAGATTGTTAAGACTCAGGTGAATTATTTGAACTTTACTGCCAATCAGATTTTGTCATGGAGCCAAAGCTTTGGTAAAAACAATTTTGATGCTTTCGTTGCTCATGAATCAACGAATAGTACTACTAACGTTTCATACGGATCAAAATCGAAGATGGTTCGTCCGGATAATACCGAATGGAGTAATGCTGTTGTAATGGATTATATGGAATCGTATACTTATGGCTATGCGATTGAAAGTTATTTCGGTCAGTTGCGCTATGACTGGGATAATAAGTATTTTATTCATGGAACACTTCGTACTGATGGTAGCTCTCGTTTTGCTAAAGGCCACAAGTGGGGTACATTTGGATCTATCGGTGCTGCATGGGCTATTACTAATGAAGAGTTCATGAAAGATGTAAAGTGGTTGAAAAACTTGAAATATAAGTTGAGCTGGGGTGTTCTTGGTAATCAGGATTTCATAACAAGTCCTGTTGTCGCTGGATATTATCCGTATGAAGATTTATATCAGATTAACAACTTGAATGATAACTATACTTTCAGTTTTGTTTATAAAGGTAATCCCGATTTGACTTGGGAAAGAAGTTCTACAATCAATACGGGTATCGAATTTGATATAGCTAATGTTCTTGAAGGTGAAGTTGAATACTTCCACAAAAAGACAACTGATATGTTGTTTATGAAACAGGTGGCTCCTTCTTTGGGATATGCTTCTTATCCGGTAAATGATGGAGAGCTGGTAAACCAAGGTGTGGAATTTTCTTTGACTGCACATATCTTGAATAAGAAAGATTATAAGTTCGATTTCCGAGTTAATGGTGGATATTATAAGAATGAAATGACTAAAATGCCTATCGATGAAACAACTGGTAAAGAAAAGGCTTTGGAACTGAGTACTTACTATGGATGGGCAAAAGGACATTCTCTGTACGACTTCTATATGCGTGAATATGCTGGCGTAGATCCTCAGACTGGATATGCTATGTATAATCAGTATTATAATGTATTGCCGGATGGTACAAAAGAGTTGATTACGGATATGGAAACTTATAAATCAACTAAGACCATTAACCAGTTGGAAGTTGAACAGACCAGTGACTGGAGTCAGGCTACTAAGAAATTCGTAGATAAATCGGCTATACCTGCATTACAAGGTGGTTTCGGATTTGATTTGTATGCAAAAGGCTTTACGGTTAATGCTACTTTCTCATATAGCTTAGGTGGATATGGATATGATTATAACTACCAGGCATTGATGCATAATGATGGAGCAGGACAACATAACTGGCACAAGGATATTGAAAATCGTTGGCAGCAACCGGGTGACATTACGGATGTTCCTAGACTTACCAATAATTATGGTGGTGGTTCTGATGGTACTAGCTATGCCAATTCAACTTCGACACGTTTCTTGATCAGCCGTTCTTACCTGAATCTGGCTAACCTCCGTATAGGATATACTTTCCCACAGAGTATTACATCTAAGTTGCGTGTAGGTGGTTTGAGTGTATATGTTTCTGGGGATAACTTATTCTTCCTTTCTGCTCGTAAGGGATATGTTGCTAATGCTGCTTCGGGTAGTGGTAGCAATGATAATGATAACGACTCTGGTGAATCTGGTAGAAGCCAGTATAGTCCGTTGAGTACAATCATGGGAGGTATTAAAGTTCAATTTTAATTAAAATAAAATCAGAAGTTTATGAAATTAAATAAATATATTCCGGTTGCTGCTTTAAGCTTGATGCTTTTAAACAGTGGCTGTTCAGATTCTTTTTTGGAAAAAAGTCCTTCGGATTATATCACTTCTGGTGATTTGGAAGAGGTAGCTAAATGGAATACCAATATCCTGATGGGACAAGCATTAGGTACATATTCTACTACTTTTGCTATGTCTACTGGTGGTGTTGGAGGACATGATGACTTTGGGCAAAAGGCCGTTGATATCGCAACAGACTTGATGAGTGGTGATATGGTCATCATGATGAAAGGTTATGGCTGGTTTGAAATGGCAGGTGATTTAACCTGTTCAACTCGTACCGCAGCTCAATTCTCTTATCAGTTCTGGAGATATTACTACCGTCTTATCAAGGCTGCTAATGAAATTATAGATGCTGCTGGAGGTGATGAGGCAAAACCTACTGGGGAAAATGGTGTGTATTTTGCACAGGCTAAAGCTTTGAGAGCACATTCTTATTTTAATTTGGTAAATTTATATGCTCGTCCTTATTTGGAAGATAAAACGGCTTTGGCAATACCTATTTATCGTACTCAGTTAACTTCTGAAGCTGCAGTGAAATCGAGCGTAGAAGATGTTTATAGTCTGATTGTTAAAGATTTGACGGATGCTATTCCTATGCTTGAAGGATATGAACGTCCTTCAGGACAAAAAGACCAGATTAATCAGGCTGTAGCAAAGGGTATGCTGGCGTATGTTTATCTTATGATGGGTAAAAATGAAGAAGCGGCTCAATTGACTCAAGATGTGATAGATTCACATGAATATACATTAATGAGCAGAACAGAAGTTATAAACTCTGGATTTAACTCTGTTTCTATTCCGGGATGGATGTGGGCTATTGATTTGACTACAAGCAACTCTCCGGCTCTGCCTACATTCTGGGGACATATGGACTTGTTTACGTATAGTTATGCATATGCCGGTGGTGAAAAGTTGGTTGATACTAATTTGTATAATTCTATACCGGATACGGATGTTCGTAAGAAATGGTTTACTGAGACTGATGAAAATGGAGAACAGTATGAATTGACAAACTGGTGGAAGTTCTATGATAGTAAGCGTATTAGGGGAAACAGAGAATGGTACGATGATGAAGTTTATATGCGTGTTGCTGAAATGTATCTGATAAATGCTGAGGCTAATGCACGTAATAATAATCTTCCGGCAGCAAGAACTACTTTGAAAGCTTTGTTGGCTGAACGTGATACAGAAACTGCGGCAAAAGTAGATCAGATGAGCCAAGAAGAGCTCATGGATGAAATCTATTTCAACTGGCGTCTGGAATTGTGGGCTGAGGGACGTGGCTTGCTTACTATGAAACGATTCCAGAAGAGTATTACTCGTTGTCAGGAAGATGCGATGCTTCCGGGACAGACTTATGATTATAAGGATGAACGTTTGACATTTAAGATTCCTGAAAATGAAATCATAAACAATCCTAATCTTGCTGATTGAAAATAAGCATAATTAGCTGATTTTTTAGAAACCCGTCATTGACTTTATTATAAGTTGGTGACGGGTTTCTTGTTTTTTTTGTTTGATAAAATACTTGATGCGTGCTTTTTTGTTTATATTTGCGAAACTAGAAATACAACTATACTGAATGAAAGAATTTGTTATATCAGAAGCTCAAACTGAAAAGGCTGCGCTGGTGGGATTGATTACCCAGACGCAGAATGAACGTAAAACGAATGAATATTTGGATGAACTTGCTTTTTTGGCCGAAACAGCCGGAGCAGAGGTGGTTAAACGTTTTACTCAGAAACTGGATACTCCCAATTCCGTGACTTATGTTGGAAAGGGTAAGTTGCAGGAAATTAAGGAATATCTTCTTCAGCAGCACGAAGAAGGAGGTGAAGATGTGGGTATGGTGATCTTCGATGATGAACTTTCTGCCAAACAGATACGAAATATCGAAAAGGAACTGAATGTAAAGATTCTGGACCGTACATCACTTATTCTTGATATTTTTGCCATGCGCGCACAGACTGCCAATGCCAAAACGCAGGTAGAGCTGGCACAGTATAAATATATGTTGCCCCGATTGCAGCGTTTGTGGACGCACCTGGAACGTCAGGGTGGTGGTTCCGGTGCCGGAGGTGGTAAAGGCTCTGTGGGACTTCGTGGTCCGGGTGAAACGCAGTTGGAAATGGACCGTCGTATTATCTTGAATCGTATGGCATTGTTGAAACAGCGTCTGGCCGATATTGATACACAGAAGTCTACCCAGCGCAAGAACCGTGGACGACTGATTCGTGTGGCATTGGTCGGATATACGAATGTCGGAAAATCAACGCTGATGAATTTGCTGGCGAAGAGTGAGGTCTTTGCCGAAAATAAGTTGTTTGCTACTCTCGATACAACGGTGCGTAAGGTGATTATTGATAATTTGCCTTTCTTGCTGTCTGATACAGTAGGATTTATACGTAAGCTTCCTACCGATTTGGTGGATTCGTTTAAATCGACGCTGGATGAAGTGCGCGAAGCAGACTTGCTGTTACATGTGGTTGATATTTCGCATCCGGATTTTGAAGAACAGATTCAGGTGGTAGATAAGACAATTGCGGATCTGGGTGCCGGAGGTAAGCCGACGATGATTATCTTTAATAAGATAGATGCTTATACGTATGTGGAAAAGGCTGAAGATGATCTGACACCAAAGACGAAAGAGAATATTACGCTGGAAGAACTGATGCATACCTGGATGGCTAAGATGAATGATAACTGCATCTTCATTTCTGCCCGTAACAAGACGAATATCGACGAGTTGAAGGATATTGTCTATAAGAAAGTAAGGGAACTGCATGTGCAGAAATATCCTTATAACGATTTTCTTTATCAAACCTACGACGAAGAATAAAATATGAAAAACTACCGTTCGCTGACTAATGAAGAGATAAACAGGCTGGAAGCACAGGCTTGTTCGGCTTCTGACTGGAATGATGTGCAGGTTGACGAGCATTTTACTCCTGATTATGTTCACCATGCTCGCTTTTCGGGCAAGGTACGTTTGGGTGTGTTCGAGTATGAGTTTGCCCTGCCGGGAGGTATCTGTAAACATGCAGGACTGTCTTATGTGACATTGCATAATGTAACGGTTGGGGATAATTGTTGCATAGAAAATGTAAAGAATTATATTGCCAATTATGAGATTGGAGCATATACGTTTATCGAAAACGTGGATATCATTCTGGTGGATAAAAAATCTCGTTTTGGGAACGGAGTGGAGGTTTCTGTCTTGAATGAAACGGGGGGCCGTGAAGTGATGATACACGACCGGCTTTCTGCTCATCAGGCGTATATTATGGCTTTGTATCGTCATCGTCCGCAGTTGATTGAACGTATGAAGGCGCTGATAGAAGCGTATGCGGATGAACATGCATCTGATGTCGGTACAATCGGTTCGCATGTTACTATCGTTAATTCGGGCTATATCAAGAATGTTCGTATTGGTGATTATTGTGAGATAGAAGGAGCCGGAAGATTAAAGAACGGTAGTATTAACAGTAATGTGGCCGATCCGGTGCATATCGGTTACGGGGTAGTCTGTGATGATTTTATTATTTCCAGTGGTTCTCATATAGAGGATGGGACAATGATTACCCGATGTTTTGTGGGACAGGCTTGTCACATGGGGCATAATTATTCGGCTTCCGATTCGTTGTTCTTCAGTAATTGTCAGGAGGAGAATGGAGAGGCATGTGCTATCTTTGCCGGACCGTTCACGGTTACGCATCATAAATCGACGTTGCTGATTGCTGGTATGTTTTCTTTCATGAATGCGGGTTCCGGGTCTAATCAGAGTAATCACATGTATAAATTGGGACCGATTCATCAGGGGGCATTGGAGCGAGGAGCGAAGACGACTTCCGATTCTTATATTCTTTGGCCGGCGCGTATCGGTGCCTTCTCATTAGTGATGGGGCGTCATGTAAATCATCCGGATACGTCGGATTTACCTTTTTCGTATCTGATAGAGGATAAGAATACGACTTATCTGGCTCCGGGGGTTAACCTTCGCAGTGTGGGAACCATTCGTGATGCGCAGAAATGGCCGAAGCGTGACTTGCGTAAAGATCCTGTACGCCTGGATCAGATAAATTATAATTTGCTCAGTCCGTATACCATCCAGAAGATGATGAAGGGAAGGAGTATCCTGAAGGAATTGCAACGGGTGTCTGGTGAAACATCGGAAATATATTCTTACCAGAGTGCGAAGATTAAAAATTCGGCGTTGAATAAAGGGATTGGCTTTTATGAAACTGCCATTCATAAATTCTTGGGTAATTCTGTCATCAAACGTCTGGAAGGTATCTGCTTTAAAAATAATGAGGAGATACGTTGTCGCTTGCGGCCAGATACGGTGATAGGAGAAGGAGAATGGGTGGATATTTCGGGATTGATTGCACCTAAGACAGAGATTGAACGACTGATGAACGACATCGAAACAGGTACATTATATACAGTGGATCAGATTCATGATCGTTTTGCTGAAATGCATGCCAATTATTATACGTATGAATGGACGTGGGCCTATGGTAAGATGCTGGAGTTTTATGGGCTGAATGCAGAAACGATTACGTCAAAAGATATCATTAACATTGTGCATCAGTGGCAGAAATCAGTTGTTGGACTTGATAGAATGGTGTATGAAGATGCCAAGAAAGAATTTTCTCTTACTTCGATGACGGGATTTGGGGCAGACGGCAGCAAGGAGGAACAGGTACTCGACTTTGAACAAGTTCGAGGGGTGTTCGAAAGTAATCCGTTTGTGACAGCTGTGCTGAAGCATATCGAAGTGAAGACTGCATTGGGTAATGAATTGATTGAACGTTTAAGAGGTTTATAAAAGGCGATATTACTATGAAAAATATATGGCTGTTTTGCATGCTGTGCTGTGTTTGCATGATGGCTCAGGCTGGAACCTATCGTAAAAGGGAAGTCAGCCATCCGTGTTTTATCACGACCAATACGTCAAAAATTGAGATTAAAAAAATTATCTTGACCGATGAACAGACGCAAGTGGATGCTGTTTTGTATGGTCAACCGGGTGAAATGGCGGTTATTTCTTCGCATACATGTTTGCGTACTCCCCAGCAGGAGTTTTGTTTGCGTGAAGCGGAGGGTGTGTCTATTGATGGACTGACGGAACCGGAAGCTATTCCGGCATCGGGCAAGCATTCTATCATCCTTTCTTTTGCTCCGATACCGGCAGGTGTGCATGCTGTCGATTTTGTGGAAAAAGAAGAGGGCTGGACTATTTGGGGAGTGCAATTGAGCAAGGCAGAGCCTTATGTCTATGTACCTAGTTTTTTACAGACTCGTGTTGTGGAGAGGAGTAAGTCTTTACCGGAACCTCGTCTGAAAACTGGAAAATCAATTATTAACGGATATATATTAGGGTGCGATTCCCAAATGGGGTTGGATGTGGTCTTCCGTCATTCCGACTGGCTGTTTTCTGATGAGTGGGGGAAAACGGTGAAAGTACGTCAGGATGGATCTTTTCATATTGAAACCGATTTATTGATTGCCGGAGGTGCTAAGCTCCAGATTAATAAGGCTGAATTGAATCTGTTTCTTTCTCCGGGAGAGGAGATGACTGTATATATTCATTTACCAAGATTAAGTATGTCGGCTTCTCATTTACTGAAAAATAAATATGGAGAGCAGCAGAAGGCTTGGTTCGACGGAGGAGAGGAATTGCTGAATACAGAACTGGCTACATGGAGATATCCTCTTGCTGTTGATGATGAGGCTGATTTTGTTAATAAGACTACGGGAATGTCGGATGAGGAATATGATGCTTTTGTACAGGATAGACTGAATAAATATGATGCAGAACTGAAAGATGATAAAAGAGTGGGTGAGGCATATAAAGAATATATCTTGGCCAATTTGAAGGTGAATGCATTGGTTCTACAAGGTACACATGGTACAATGCCGGAGGGAATAGATTCTCCTTATGTCAGATATAGTAGCGATTATATGACTTATTTGCAGTATCTGGAAAGAGATAAAGGTGAAATGCAGGATGTATGGGAGGATATGAAGAAGGCGAGAAGTATCTACCGGAATACTGTGAAGGAAGAACGTATGAGTTCGGACGACAGGAAGGAATTGAATCTGATCGGACAATCGGAAATACGTACGTATGTAAAGGAGAAAATGCAGGCCATGCAGGCACTTTCGGAACGTGCAAAGGCTTCTAAAGGATATGTTATTGCTGAATTGGATTCCTTGGTGGCTGGAGCTGACATCTTACCTGCCATTATTTCCCAGCATCGGGGAAGTGCTATTCTTGTTGATTTCTGGGCTACATGGTGTGGACCGTGTCGTAAAAGTATGCCGGCTGTTCGTTTGTTGAAGAAGAAGTTGTCGACAAAGGATGTGGTTTATATTTACATTACAGGACCTTCTTCGCCGGAAGATGCTTGGAAAAATGCGATAGCTGACATAAATGGTGTACATTATCGCCTGACACAGAAACAATGGGAATATCTTTGTCGTTCGTATGGCATTACGGGTATTCCGGGGTATCTGGTTATTAGTTATGACGGTAAGCTACAAGATCGTTATGTAGGTTTCCCTGGGGTAGATATTTTACAACGGGACTTGCTGAGAGCCATGAACTAAGGTGTTTCGGAATAGGTAAAAGGAAGGTTGCTATTGAAGTGGACTAGTGGAAACTCCCGTGAGTTTTTGAATCATCTGCTACAAAGATTTTATCTTAATTAAGGAAAAATTTCGATAATACTTCGTACCTTTGCTGACATAGTAACTAACAATTAATTTCTTATCATTATGGCAACACCAGAATTCAAGTATCAGCCGATGTTTGAACACGGAAAAGATACTACTGAATACTATTTGCTTACAAAAGACTATGTGTCTGTAAGCGAGTTCGAAGGAAAACCTATCCTGAAAATCGAAAAGGAAGGTCTGACAGCAATGGCTAATGCTGCATTCCACGATGTTTCTTTCATGTTGCGTCGTTCTCACAACGAACAGGTAGCCAAAATTTTGAGTGATCCGGAAGCCAGCGAAAACGATAAATACGTTGCTCTGACTTTCCTGCGTAACGCTGAAGTTGCAGCTAAGGGCGTATTGCCTTTCTGCCAGGATACCGGTACTGCTATTATACATGGTGAAAAAGGTCAGCAGGTATGGACTGGATATTGTGATGAAGAGGCTTTGTCGCTGGGCGTATATAAAACATATACTGAAAATAACTTACGTTACTCACAGAATGCTCCGCTGAGCATGTACGAAGAAGTGAATACTCGTTGTAATCTTCCGGCTCAGATTGACCTGGAGGCTACCGAAGGTATGGAATACAACTTCTTGTGTGTAACCAAAGGTGGTGGTTCTGCCAACAAGACTTATTTGTATCAGGAAACAAAAGCTATCTTGAATCCGGCTACTCTGGTTCCGTTCCTGGTAGAAAAGATGAAGACTCTGGGTACAGCTGCTTGTCCTCCTTACCATATCGCATTTGTCATTGGCGGTACTTCTGCTGAAAAGAACTTGCTGACTGTTAAACTTGCATCTACTCATTATTACGACAATCTGCCTACTACTGGTAACGAATACGGACGTGCTTTCCGTGACTTGGAACTTGAAAAACAAGTTTTGGAAGAAGCTCACCGTATCGGTTTGGGTGCACAGTTCGGTGGTAAGTATTATGCACACGATGTTCGTATTATTCGTCTGCCTCGTCACGGTGCTTCTTGTCCGGTTGGTCTGGGCGTTTCTTGTTCTGCTGACCGTAACATCAAATGTAAGATTAATAAAGACGGTATTTGGATTGAAAAACTGGATTCAAATCCGGGTGAACTGATTCCTGAAGAATTGCGTCAGGCTGGTGAAGGTAATGCTGTAAAGATTGACCTGAATCGTCCGATGCCGGAAATCTTGGCTGAACTCGATAAGTATCCTGTTGCAACTCGTCTGTCTTTGAACGGTACAATCATCGTAGGTCGTGATATCGCTCATGCCAAACTGAAAGAACGTCTGGACCGTGGTGAAGATCTTCCTCAGTATATTAAGGATCATCCTATCTACTATGCTGGTCCGGCTAAGACTCCTGCCGGTATGGCTTGTGGTTCTATGGGACCGACTACTGCTGGACGTATGGACCCGTATGTTGACTTGTTCCAGAGTCATGGTGGTAGCATGATTATGCTGGCTAAGGGTAACCGTAGTCAGGCTGTAACTGATGCTTGTAAGAAACATGGTGGTTTCTATCTGGGTTCTATCGGTGGTCCGGCTGCTATCCTTGCACAGAATAACATCAAGAGCATTGAATGTGTAGAATATCCTGAACTGGGTATGGAAGCTATCTGGAAGATTGAAGTTGAAAACTTCCCGGCATTCATCCTGGTAGACAACAAGGGTAATGATTTCTTCAAACAAATTAAGCCGCGTTGTACAGGAAACTGTAAATAAGTAATTTATTTCCAATCGTAAAAATAAAGGCATCGTCCTCAAGTATTTCTAAGAGGATGATGCCTTTTCTTTTTATAGCTTTCAAAGAAGTTATTGCTGAGAATCAGCAATAACTTCGAATATTTCTGCTTTGCCTTCCAGACTGACTTTGGTTACTTTATCGTTTGTCAGTTCAAGCTTGAAGTAGGGTGATGAAACGGTTGTTTCTGATAGTAAGTTACCCTTC
>ERZ827104.1263-NODE-1263-length-23131-cov-3.577136_pt1 | contig 23131 bp, 10 predicted proteins | sample MGYA00519781_ERZ827104 | MGnify/ENA primary metagenome ERZ827104 (study PRJEB31778, sample SAMEA3449257) | human gut metagenome | biome: human gut; feature: human-associated habitat; material: faeces | place: United Kingdom | collected 2010/2012 ...
TACCACCTTGCGCTTTTTTCTTATAATACTCTTTTTGGTCTCCGGAACGGTTTCGTCATCGTCGGTTTCCGACATATCTATCCGTTCGCCGCTGTCTGTGCCGTCGGTTGCGGCATATGCCGAGCGATACACCCCAAAATCATAAACAGTGACCGTTTTTCCGCCGCCTGCCGTAATATCCGAAACCTTTACATACCGCGCGTTTACAGGGTCAAAGCGCAGTATATCCACCATACCGTCGGAATCCGTAACCGCCGACACTTCCTGCCACTCATCCCCGTCTTTTGATACCGAAACGGTATAATTCTTGCCGTAGCCCGAATTATTCACCCATTTGACCTCCACGCGGTCGATTGTTTCCTTTTTTCCTAAGTCAACGGAGAAAAATGCCTCGTCAAGCTTGGTAACGGTCCACTGCGTATCCTTTTTACCGTCAACAATATTTTCAGGCTTTGTATCGGACGCCCTGAACGAATGCGTCGTTATTTTTTTATTCTCCGCCAAATTTTTTGAAAGCAAGCCGCCCAATGTAATAGAAATACTGTTCCAATCGGCAGCGGGCAAACGAATAACGGTTTTTGTATAACTGTCAACATAATATCCGCTTTCATCGGATTCAGGCATATGGTCAAGCTTTTCAAGCGCTTTGCCGTCCACCTTTACTTCGCTCGCGTTTATACCGTAAGCCAGTATAACCTTTTCCTTTGAAGCGCGGTCTGCCGAAACGGTAAACGTATTTCCGTCGGCTGAGGAAGTATACACGGTCCTTGTATTTTTATCGCTCCAATACTCCTCCTGTCTTTTCCCGTTCGGAGCGGTTACAACAAGCGCCTCAACCGCCGAATCCGACTCTATTTTATCCGTAAGAGAAAGGGTTTTGCCCGAAACGGTAACGGGAATTACCGAGCCGCTCCTTATAAATACCGGCGTAAGGTCAAGGGGAGCGTCAACATCATATTCACTGCCACCCTTATACAGTCTGCCGGTCCACAGATCAAACCAATTTCCTTTTGGCAGCGTCACCTTTGTATGGTAAAGATAATCCGTAATCGGGCAGACAAGCAGATCATCGCAGAACATATACTCGCTTTCGCTGTTTAAAAGCTTGCTGTTGCCGGGGAATGAAAGCGCCATTGATTTAGAAACGGGCGAGCCTGTTTTGTTGGCTTTTATCGCGCTGCTGTAAATCTTATTAAGCAGGTTTTCACGCAGCCAATAGTGAGAAACAAAGGTGTTCGCTGCAACATCTCCCCAATGCCACGGATCCTGCTCACCCTGCCCGTGCAGGCGCATATACGGGCTGAATGTACCGAATTGCAGCCAACGCGTATATATTTCGCTGTTTTCCGTTGCACCGTAGCCGCCTATATCCGAGCCCCAGTTTGAAAATCCGCACGCAGTAAGCGTAAGCATTGCGTTTACCGCTCGTTTCATTCCGTCAAACGTGCCCTTTTGGTCGCCGCTGAAATTGCCTGCCCAAACCTGAGAGCCCTGGGTGGCATTACGCGCGAAGAGTACAAAGTCATCGCCGTATTTTTCCGAAAATACCTGATTATTTACTTTAGAATAGTAATAACTTGAAAAATTATGAAACTCCGCGCCGGTCATACCGTTGTAAGCAAGCACGCTTTCCGGAATGTATTCGCCGTAATCCACCATAAGCCCTTTCAAGCCCCAGTCAAGATACTTTTTCCACCTTTCGCGCTGAACCGCAAGCGCATTCGGGTGCGAATAATCCATTGTTCCCGTGCTCGGCTGAACGGCATATGTCCAAGGATTCAGCGCGTCCCTGAAACAGGGCAGCTCGTAATCCGAAAACAGCGTGCTGAGACTCGGTATCCAATAGCTCATATCGGCACGGCTTTGGAACGGAGTAGTCCATGCAAGCATTCTTGTATTTGTTGATAAAAGCTTATTATAGGACTGAATATTGTAGGAAAGCTCTCCCTCGCCGTAAAGCGCCGCTATATCGGTTATTCCGAGCTTTTTATATCCGGACAGAGACTCGGTAAGCTTACCCAAAACATTTTCCGTACCGTCGGATTCCCATGTCTGCCCCGAAGCGCCCGCCCAATAACGGTACGCCCACTTAGGCGAAAGCAACGGAGTTCCCGTAAGCGAGGTATAGGACGCTATATTTTCAAGCGGAGAGCCGGTCCAAAAATACATATCAAATTTAGGACCGTTGAAATCAAGCGAATACTTGCGCTTATCAGTAACGCCTATGTCCGCAACGGCGCTGTACGCCGAATTGAAAAACAGCATATATCCTACAGAGCTGTGCAAAATCGGAATATTTTTATAGGATGTTCCGTCCTCGCTCCATGAGTCCTGATTCCACAGCACCGTTTTAATTCCGAGCTGATTAAAGGCTTCAAAACGCTCGCCCAAGCCGTAAAGACTCTCTCCCTCGCTTATTCCGCACTCAAGCTTAACCTTTTTAAGCACGCCGTTTTGGTAGCCAAACCAAATTTGATCCGCCGCAAAACGTGCAACCTGATTATTCATATTATTAAAAATATCAATCTTCCATTTTTCGGCGGAGGTATCAAGCAAAACCCGAGTTCCGTCATGAGCCTTCATCGAAAGCTCTTTATCCGATGTCTCCTCGTATTCGATTTTATTGAGCTTTTCGGGAGTGAAAAAGCCTTCCGCCTCACCGTAAAGCCGAAAGCCGCCGAAGGACGGGAAAACCAAAGTCAGCTTTTGCTCGCTGCCGTTAACCGAAACATACAGCACAAGAGATTCCTCGTTCTTTTCCACCCTCAAAATGCTTTCGGGATAATACCATTTCACCTTAACGGTAGACGGATATACCTGTGCCGAAGCGGAAAAGGGAATCAATACAATAAATAAAAGCGAGCAAAAAAGAGCTGCAAGCCTTTTCAATATATTTACCTTCATTATGCGTTCCTCCAATTAAATAAAACCGATCCGCGCCGTTTTCCAGCTTTCGGCGGGAATATCCGCAATTACTCTGCCGCATACATCGGACCGAATATATTTTTTATCCACAGCTTTCCCATCAACGGTTATATGAACCTTTCGGGTGTCTGCGTATAAAATAAGCTTACGGTATGCAGCCTGCCGCTCCCATTGCAATTCGCAGCCGCCTTCTTCGGCTTTAAGGCAATATGCTTTTTTCGCCGTGTTTTCCGAGTAAATCGCACCCACTGATGAAATATCGGGCGGAGTTATAAGCAGCGCCGGTGTACAGCTGCCCGAATATACAGGCTCTGCAAGCTCTCCGCTTTCGCCGAGACGTATCGGAATAACGCTGCCCGCCCTTATATATACGGGTATGTCTTCAATTTCGGCCGAAACGGTTTCGGTAACGCCGCCCGACACCCTTTCGCCGCCGAATAAACCGTACCAGCTGCCGCTCGGAAAAACTATTTCCTTTTTATTCGCGCCCTCTTCAAGCACGGGGCAAACAAGCAGCCTTTCACAGAACATATACTGACCGTTCACATCCGGCATAATACCCTCTTCGGGAAATGCCGCCGCCATATTCATCACCGCGGGAACACCCTCTGTGTGCGCACGCACGGCAGATGAATAAATGCAGTCAAGTAAATTTTCGCGTATCCAATACATTTTGCAAAAGACCCGAATCGCCGTATCACCGTAGGTCCACGGGTCGCGGTCAAGCCCCGCGCCGTGGGCGCGCATAAGCGGGTTAAACGTGCCGAATTGAAGCCATCTTATATACACCTCGGGCGTAGGCGGACCGCCGTAGCCGCCTATATCCGTTCCCCAAACGGAAAAGCCGCATGAGGTAAGGTTAAGCATACCGTTGATTGCCTGATTAAGACCCTCAAAGCTTGAAACCTGATCGCCGCCGAAATTTCCTACCCACTTTTGGCAGCCTGCGCACCCGCTGCGCGAAAACAGTATGCAATCATCACCCATTTCGCCGTACCATGCATCATGATATGCTTTGTTATACCAGTATGAAACGCCGTTGTGCATTTCTTCGCCCGTCATACCGTTGGATGAAAGACTTTTAACAGGCAGTATTTCGCCGTAATCGACCATACAGCCTTTAAGTCCCCAATCCCAAAGCTTTCTGAAAAAAGCGGAAACTACCTTTACCGCGTTCGGGTGAGCAAAATCTATTACCTCGCGCCCCGCCTGCTTTGTGCGGTCGTCGGGATTCATAAAATACGGAATTTCCCGAAGCTCATCCGTACCGAGCAGCTCCGCCATTTCACTTATAAGCAGCGAGGGGTGATTCCAACCGATCATTCTGGTGCCCGTTTTTTTAAGAATTTCATAGGCGGGCTCGTTGTTCATCGGCTTACCCTCGCCGCCCAGGGCGGCAATATCCGGCATACCCATTTCGGCATATTTACGCAGAGTTTCCTCCAATGCTTCAAGGTAATTTTCCGGACCCGATTTTTCATCCCACACCTGATAAGCGCCGCCCGCCCAATACCTCAGTGCCCATTTGGGCGGCAGTATCGGCTTGCCGGTAAGCTCGGTATACATACGTATATTTTCCGCCGGGGTGCCAAGGAAGAAATACGCGTCCCATTTAGGGCCTTCAAATTCCAAAAGCATTTTATCGGGATCGGTTTTTCCTATATCCGCCTCGCAGTTGTAAAAAGAGTTAAAAAACATCATATATCCTGCGGTGCTGTGAAAAATCGGCATATTTTTATAAGCCGCAACGCCCTTGCTCCAGCAGTCGGCATTCCACAAAGAAAATTGCGTGCCCCTGTGGTTAAGGGTATTAAAGCGCTCCCCAAAGCCGTATATGCCCTCATTCTCTGCAAGGAAACTGCTGTATGCCGCTTTACACAGACTTTCCCCGTCATATCCGAACATTATCTGCGAACCCTCGATTAAAAGCCTTTTTCGTAATGCTTCAACGGTAATTTCAATATGTAACGCGCTTTTGCCGTTATTTATATAAACCGAAGTTCCGCTGCCGTCTGAAAGCCGTATGTTATCATCGGAATACGTCGCCGCGATCTCTTTCAGGTCATTCGGCTCAAAATACCCCGCGTTTTCACTGCAAAGCCTTACTCCGCCGCCTGCGGGAAAGCTTAAAAACAGCTTTATCTCACCCTTTTGACCCGTGCAGTAAAGAACCGCTCTTTTATCTTCAAGCTTCGCTTTTAAAAAATATTCCGCAGAATACCATTCGACCTCTTTTATCTCAACGCCGAACTGATTTGTTTTCATCGGTGTCACCCCTATATCATTCGCCGGCAATACCGGTTCTGTCAATACTTTCCACAAACTGCTTCTGTAAGCATATATACAAAATCAAAATAGGCAAAATTGAAAGCAAAGTTCCCGCAAGAGATGTTGCCTGATTAAGCCTTGAGACTGTATTTACGGCGTCATCCTTGCCGAAAATTGCCTCGTATCTCGCCGTAAAATTGCTTAACTGAACGGGCAATGTGGGAATCGCGTCCGCAAAGTACATACTTGCCTGGGTAGTTTCGTTCCAATACCATACCCCCGAAAAAAGCATTGACAGAACAATTGCCGAGCGCGACATCGGCATTGCAATGCTTGCATAAATTCTTAACGATGACGCTCCGTCAATTTCAGCCGCCTCATCATATGTGAGCGGGTAGCTTTTGAAAAACATAAAGAAAACCAAGATGAAAATGGCACTTTTTAAGCCCTGACCGAGCAATGCGGGCAGATACGACGGAAAAACCGTATTGATAATTCCGTAATCGTAAAACAGTGCATACCGCGGAACAAGCATTATCTGCGACGGCAAAATAAAGGTTGAAACTATAAGGGCTATCCACATTTTTTTGAGCGGAAACTCATATCTTGCAAGCCCAAACCCGACAACAGACGCAACAAGAGTTTGAAAGAGCATAGGCAGCACGGTCATTATAAGCGAGTTTAAAAGACTTTTCCAAAAATCAAGCGCGGCAAATGCCTTTTTAAAATTACCGAAAAACAGCTCGGACGGAATCCAGCTGATCGACGGATCAGCCAAATCCGCAGGAGACATAAAGCTGTTTACAAGCATATACAGTATAGGGTACACATAAATGAAGCCTATTCCTATCAATACAGAATAATATACCGCAAGAGAAAGGGGACTTTTACGTTCGTGTGAACCGATAAGCCATTTTTTAATGCTTGACCTTTTCAAAACCGACATTATCTGTTTGACCTCCCTCTTACGAACAGCGAAATAAGATACACACCTAAAAGTATTGCTATTACGGCGAAAAAGTATATCCACGACATAGCTGCGGAAATACTGTAAAGCCCCGATGTTGAAAGAATACTGCCCGAAATTTTAATATTTACCGCATTATTTGCATAGTTTGCAATGTCAATTACCGTATAAACCGCGCAAAGCAGAATCATAGGGCTGACAAACGGCAGCGTTATCTTCCAGAATTTTTCCCATGCACCGGCGCCGTCTATTTCGGCGGCGCTGTAAATATCAGGGCTGACCTTTTGAAGTCCCGCAAGGAATATAAGTATTTGAACGCCCGAAAACCACAATATCAAAACAAGATTTTCAAGCACGAACATAACCGGCTTTTGGGCAAAAGCGGGCAGCAGCTTTAAAAATTCAAAAACGGTGGGGGATCTCTCCGAAAAGTTCAGCGAATGCGCCGTTAAAAGCTCGCTTATGGCAGGTCCGCTCATTACTACCACCGGGAAGAAAAAAATCACTCTGAAAAAGGTTCTTAACGGAAATTTATTGTTCAGCAACAAAGCTATTATTAAAGAAAATATAAGAATTACGGGGGTTGAAAATAAAATCATTGTAACCGTATTTCCGAGATCCATTCTGAATGTTGTATCAACGTTCCATGCGGTATTATAATAATAGTTTCCGCGCCAAAGCATTTCCATTCCCGCAGGGTCAAGCTTAATTTCATTTAAGCTGAGCCGCACCGAAAATATAAGCGGGTAGAGCGTAAAAAGCAGGAAACCCGCTATCCACGGAGCTATATATGCGTATCCCGTAATTGCGCTGCGCGTTTTCATATTCAACATTTTACCTTTAAACTTGTTTTTCACTGCTGTTTTCCCCCCGCGCAGAAGCTTTGACCCTCCACCGTAACCTTCCCGTCCGTGAAGGGCTGCGAGCCGTAATTTACGTATATTACGGTTCCGCCGCTGTAGGTTACGCGATATACGCCTACACCTATTGCCTTATGCTCGACTATGTACTGACCCTCTACCATGCTTAAAACTTCGTTCAGCCGGTTGTATATTTTTTCGATCTGCGGATACCAGTTTTCAAAATTAAGAGAAAAATAATCTTCAAGCGGTGTATCCGTCAGCGAATGGTTATCGGACGCAGTAACCATAAAGGAGGGATAGCAACCGTATTCAGCCATTTTCAGAATGCTCTCGGTAGTATAAAAGCCCTGATTGGCATACGGCGCGTAATAATCCATACTGCCCTTTAAAACAATTTGTAAAAACGGAACCGTATCCGTCTCAAAAAGATACTGGCTGCATGATGTGGGAATATCAAAGTATTCATCGGTATATTTCCATAAATAACTGTTTACGCGGCTTAATGCGACCGATTGTTCCATATCCTTTATCTGACCCGAAAAGCCCTTTGCGGACTCATCCCTGGTCATTGCGGAAGAACGTGTAAAATCAGAATAAAGCCGACTTCCGAGCTGTTCAATGCTTAAAGAAAAATCGCTGTAATTCTTACGGTATTTTTCAACCGTCTTTACCGCTTTCGAAGGCTTTACAAGAAAGCTTTCGTTATACATTATATTATCGTTCTGACGCACAAACTTTGCAATCGAGTTAGAGGCAGTAACCGTTCCCATTTCGTTTTCGTTTATTTGGTCCTTATTTGCCGTGATCGGATTTATTTGAAGATAAAATCTCCCGCCCTTTTGCTTTAAAAGCTCGTTCAAAGCTTGAAAATCCTTTCGGCTGCCGACATTTTTATTAAATGTCAACGCCCCGTATTTAGAACCGTTTATTCCGCCGCGCTGCCAGCCTTCAAACGCCAGAGTAATATTCTTAATTCCGCTATTTTCAAGCCGTGTTAAAAAGCCCTCCGCCTGTTTTGCGGTAGTAAAAACCTCCGTGCTCTTGAAAAAAAGATTTTTCTTTATTTCAGAGCCTACAACGTCCAACCGCAGCGGTATATCCGAATCCTTTCTTTCGGTATTAAGCTCACCGTTTTCCTTGAGTATCACGCGGTACGCCGTCGCCATTCCGGAGTAATCGGCGTTATCCCCCGCAAACAGCACATATTTCACGGCAGGCGTTATTTTCTTGGGTTTTTCCTCGGTAGTAAAAATTCCCTTGCCGGCAGTACCTGTGGATTCGGCGTAAAGCTGCCTGAAATCAAAACGCGCGGTGGTCCAGAAATAATCGGTTGTAAAGCCCGCGGGCGACGCGATTATATTTGCGGAGTTGAATCCGTCCTCTATAATTCCTAAAAATGAATTTTTAGGGGATAAATACGCTATTCCGAAAATCGGCATTGTTATTTGTTCCGAATCAATCAGGTAATCGTTGGTTCTGCTTGCCTCTAAATCGCTTGCCTTGCTCAGGGTATCTATTCCCATATCAAGACCGTACACCTTATCGTCATACCCGCTTACATAATCGCCCTTGTTGCCGAACCGTATCAATGCCCCCGGGCCGTCGGGAATAAGCAAATAACCGTCGGTTGCGTTTTCTCTCACACTTCCCAAAAACGGGAGAAAATAGAGTGATTTTATCTTACAGTCGCCGGTTTCCGTAAGGCTGCCCTTATCAAGCTCTATTTTAAAGCCGTCTTCAAGCAATGTAAGTGTGAACGAAAATCCTATTTCTATATTCGGAAACCAAACCTTACAGTTTACCGAATCGTTATTCCAGCTGTACTCCGTTTCGGCGGAGCGGTCGGAAATACTTATGCGGCTTTCGGAAAGCGCCTCGTTAAAATAGTCTATGGTACAAACGGAATTTCCCATTGCGGACCATTTTGCGTTCATACCCTCAGGCTTGTCGCTTTCAAGCGTTCCCCATATATGACCGTTTTTGAGATCCTCCACCCGTATTGCGTGGGTTTTCTCTCTGAACCATATTTGTAAACGGTTATTCCGCAGCTTAAGCTCATAGCCCTCCGTTCCGATCTTTTCGGCGGTCTTAGCCGGGGAAGCATACATAGTGTGACGGTTTGTTTCCGACTCTAACATTGTTGTATCGGGGAGTGTAAAGCGTGTGTCGCCGCTCTTACTCTCCGGTATACCTTTTGCCGCAAATACCGATATTATGAGAGACGCCGCAACGCCGCAGGATATTATTTTTTTCGGTAGTTTCATAATAAATCACCATATCTTTCAAAGACGCAAAATGCACCGAATACTTCCCGTCTCACAAGCATTTATTTTCTGTAAGAATAATACTTTTTAAGAGCAATCAAATCCAAAATATCGGTTTTACCGTCATAATTTACATCACTTTCGGGCTTAAGATACCCCGTCCGCGGCATAAGAATGTCCTTGCGGAGCAAAACCAAATCGTCTGCCATAACGCGTCCATCATAATTAAGGTCTCCAACAAGAGTATCAAAGTACGCCTTGTTTCCCAAATCCCTTACTCTGAAATTGGAAAATGAAAGACCGGAGCCGTTCACCGCAAATCCCACAAAGCCTTGCCTGTAATTTTTTCCTAAATAAAACTGAGCTTTAACGCATGCTCCGCCCGAATTTTTCGGAATTACGGTTACTTCGGCTTTATACCCATCTATTCGCACTCTTATAATAAGCTCGCCCGAATAGGAGGCGGGAATTGCACCGCTCCCGTCCGAAATTTCGGTTTTCCTGCCGCATAAGCCAATTTTACCGTTTTTATATACAGCTATGCCGAAGCCCGTTTCAAGGGAGTTATAAGGGTCGTTAACTCCGAATAGAATCGTCGGATAAACATTATCTGCTCCGCCGCTGTTTTTGCAGGCCACCTGAATTTCAAAGCTGCGATATTTGTGCCCGTTATAAAGTGCTGTAACAACAGACGCATCCGCTGCGGCAATTCCCGCCTGAGTCGCATAAAACGCGCTGCTCATATCCGTTTCAGCCACAGAAGATATGTTTTCACCTTTATATACATTAAACAGCGCGGAGGCCTGTTCAATATTTGTAAGGTCGGAATACACATCGGAAACGGTTTCGCCGCCGAGATCGGTAATTTTAAAATTCCAGAAACGGCAGTTTTGACCTGTTGAAGCAAAGCCGACATACCCGCCCTTATAGCCGTTGCCCAAATCATATGAATAAGAAAATTTCTTTCCCCATTCATATAGCGGTATTACCGTAACCGTCGCCTTGTGACCCGTAACCCTGATTTTAAGCGTATACGGATACCACGCAGCCTCAAAATATCCGCTTTCGGCGTCTTTGTGTATACTCGGGTCGGACTGAACAACATACTCCCCGTTTACAACGCCTTTAAGAAAGGTTCTTCCCTCGTTGTATACCCCTGTTGCATAGCCGCCCTGCCGAGCGCCTACCCAACATGTCGGGTTTTGCACGCCGAACACAAGCATTGGCCAGTAATAGCCCACATTGTTTTCCTTGCCGCTGCAGTTTACCTGCATTTCAAAATTACGGTATTCGCTGCTTTTTAAAAGTGCGGTCGTTATATAATCATCCTGCTGCCCGAAATAATCGGAAATAACGGAAGTATCGAATATATGCGTAGCAATACCGTCAACCAAAGTAAAGCGGGTGCCGAACGCAGTTTTATACAAACCGCTGTTTTTAGCGTCCGTACCGCAGTACACATCGAAAATTTCATCGGCATTATCGGCGCTTGTAAAATTATAAGAAATGTCATTTAATACCTTACCGCCAAAATCGGTTACTGTCATTGAGTAAATTTTGCTCACACCCGTACCGAAAGCAAATCCGATATATCCGCCTTTGTATTCCGCACCGAGAGCGTCTAAATTATATTGATATGAATAAGGCTCAAGTCCGTCATCCTCAACGGTAACCGTAACCTTTTCACCCTCAACACGCACTGTTAGATTGTACCGGGCGCCCCAAAGGCTGTTAAATTTCCCTTGCGCATTGTAATTTGATAAATCTTCTTTTCGAGTAAATTCACCGTTGAAAAGCCCGTTAAAATAACTGTTACCCTCGTTATAAAGTCCTACCGTATATCCGCCGCCGCTTGTGTTTATCCAAGCGGTCGGATCTTGTACCCCGAATATCACACGCGGTAAAACCGCCCAGTTTTCATCAACATTTATCATGCGCACTTTCAACTCAAAGTCACGCATTTTCTTTGCCTTATACAGTGCCGAGGACACTACCTCGTTTTGCGCCGACCATACATCGCCGCAGCTGCCGAGCTCGGTGATTTTATGTATAACGCCGCCCTCTGCGGTTTCAAAGCGATCGTCGAAGTCAGCCTTTGAAAGACCGCTTGAAGATGCGGTCGCGCCGCCGTAAACACTTACGGAATTGCGTATATCGCTGCCGCATATGGTTACGCTTTCCATTTTTTCCGTATAGGCGTCGTTATAATCGCTGACGCGCGAAAGGTTCGGGATATTATCCGAGGCGGTATCCGAATATATGTTTAATTCGTACAGATAAAAGGCATTTTCCTGCGAAGAGGTAAAGCTCTCAAAACGGATATAACGTGCGGATACGCCCGAAAGGTTCATATGCTCTATCATTCCGCCGCCGTTTGTTACCGAAGCCGCCGATTTCCATGAAGTACCGTCAGACGAGATTTTTACCGAATACGATTCAGGACCCGAGCCTGCCCATTTAAGGAACAGGTCGCCTAATTTTTCTTCTTTTCCGAAATCAAGCGTTATAAAACTCTGCGCACCTGCGGTTATCCGTGCCGACGTATCGGCAAAGCCGTCTATCGCAAGCGATACATTTGAAACGGAATTTGAGCTTATTGCAGCCGATACCGCAAGGTCGCGGTTTTTAGCGCCGCCCGCTGTAACCGTAATTTTACTCCATCCCCCGTTCTTTAAAATAACGACGGTTCTGAGAGAGCCGTCAATATAATATGACGGTTTTGCCGCAGACAATGAAAGCGTATCGCTTTCGGTCAATGCTGCTCCGTCAACCGAAACTCCCGACGCGTTAACGCCGTAAAGCATTATTACCCTGCTGGCGCCCGATACGTCTGTAGAATAAATTTCAAAGCTGTTATCGCTTACAGCCGAAACGGTGTAGGTGGTTTTTGTATTTTTATCCGTGTAGAAATCACTGCTGCGCGTTCCATTCGGCGCTGTCACAAGAAGAGCTTCCGCCGCAGTTTCATCACTGAACGGGGTTGCAAGAGTAAGCGTTTCCGATGAAACGCTTACGGGGAATGCGCTGCCCGAGCGTATATACAGCGGAGAGCGGTTTAAAGGCGCGTCAACCTCTGCTCGTTTACCGCCGCTTATAACCTCGCCCGTCCACAAATCCACCCAATTGCCGTTAGGAAAATATACATCGGCATAATACGCGCCCTTTTCGGTAACGGGACATACCAGTATATCCTCACAGAAGAGGTATTGTTCCGCAGCACTGAAAAGCGCCTTTTGCCCCGGAAATGCTACCGGCATGGACTGGCACATAGGTATTCCGCTTTTATTTGCGTGAACCGAACTGCTGTATATTTTTTTCAAAAAATTTTCTCGCAGCCAATAATAACTTTTAAACGACTCCTCAGCCGTTTTGCCGTAATACCACGGATCACCGTCCCCCGTGCCGTGCAGCCGCATAAGCGGATTCACAGCACCAAACTGCATCCACCGCATATAAAGCTCGGGGGCCTTTCCCGTAGCCAGACCGCCTATATCGGTTCCCCATGTTGAAAAGCCGCAGCTGCTGAAGGTAAGCAGCGCGTTTACTGCTTTGCGAAGACCCGAAAAATTCCCTTGCTGATCGCCGCCGAAATTTGCCGCCCATTTTTGGCTGCCGGGTGAGGCACTTCTTGCAAAGAGGGTAAAATCCTCGCCGCAGGTTTTATTAAAAAGCTCATATAATTGTTTGGTATAGAAGTAAGGATAAAAATTATGCAGCTCTTCCCCGCACATACCGTTGGCGGCAGTGCTGTCGGTAGGTACATACTCACAGTAATCCACCATTAAACCACGTAATCCGTCGGCTATCTTATCCCGCCATACCTCAGAAATTATTTTTGTTGCGTTTTTATGTGTAAAGTCAATTACATCCGAGGTGTGATAATCGGTACCGCTTGCATTTTTAAGTCTGGGCAGCGAATACGAGGTAATATCACGGCTTAATTCGGGAGCAATTTCGGAATAATCGTCAAGCGTTAAAAATGGATTGCACCAACCGAGCATTTTAATATTGTTCGCGTTCAGAAGACTGTAAGCCGCGGGAATATTATCAAGCGTATTTTCGCCGTACATAGCCGCAAGATTATTTATTCCGAGGGCCTTATAGCCCGCAAGCTTTTCTTTTAAAATATTACAGGCGTTATCCTTCCCGCCCGATTCCCAAAGCGAAGACGCCGCGCCGCCCCAATAACGGAACGCCCACTTCGGCTGTAAAGCCGGAGTGCCTGTAAGCGCCGAATAAGCCGAAATATTTTCGGTGGGCGTGCCTGCCCAAAAATACATATCAAAAACGGGACCGTAAAAATGCAGGTCGTATTTATCCGCCTTTGCAGCGCCTATATCCGCCACAGCTTTATATGATGAGTTAAAATAAAGCATATAGCCCTCGGTGCTGTGAAGAATCGGTATGCTCTTGTATGTGCTTTCCTCATCGCTCCAGCAATCGCTGTTCCAAAGTGTGTGAACCGTACCGTTAAGGTAAAGCCCGTCAAACAGCTCGCCCATGCCGTACATCAGTTCATCGTTTTTTATACTTCCCCGCAGTTCCACTTCCTTAAAGGCATTTCCCGATTTTTTAAACCGTATCTGCGAGCCGGTAATTTCATATACAAGTCCGTCGGAATTATATATTTCCATTCTCCACGGCGTTGTATTGCGGTTTATTACAATGCTTATGTCCCTATTATCCGCACCGTAAAACCTCGTGCCGCTTTGTGCGGCCTCGCTTTTGATCTTTTGAAGAGAATCGGGAGAAAAATATCCCTCATAATTTTGTGCATAAAATCTGAACCCGCCGGAAACCGGAAACGAAATTTTCAGCCTTTCAAACGAGTTCCTCACGTAGGTAAGCAGAATCACATCGTTGCTGTTTACCTGAATCGCCCGCAGGTCGGACGCGTCATACCAATCGTCCGTTGCGGCGGCATTTACCGAAAATGTGCCGAAAACCATACCCGAAATAACAGAAACCGCGGAAAAAACGGAAATGATTTTTTTTATTAAAGAATGCTTCATAATATCCTTTTCCTTTATTTATTTTCGGAATAAATTATATTCAAGCTCCCCGAAAAGGTCGTACAAATATCCGAACACCTGCGTCCAGATGAGGTAAAGAATGGTAAGGGTAATAACCGCCATTATCATAAAAAATAAAATTAAGATCACGTTTTTAACCGTTTCTGAGAACGTATAATTATGCGTCTGCATAATTTCCGTAAACAGGAGCACGCCGGTCCATACGATTGCCGTAAAGCCGATAAGCGTAATTATAAACTGCTCGTTGAGCGAGAGAATATATGAAGCCGCTATGCCGAACGGCGTAAGCAGAATATACGGTGCAAAGGCATAAGCGGTGGTAATATAAATGTTCTTAAAGCTGCCCTCGCCCTCGCATATTGAGGAAATCATTTTATTCCCGAAAAGCAGAAGCGCCAACGGCACAAAGAATATAAGCGGAATCGAGAAAATCGGGATTGCGCTTATATCCGTTCGGCGAAAAAGGTAACTCGGCAGATACATATCGCAAACGAACACAAAAAATGTAAGCAGATAAACTCCCGTGGCCGAATATACACTGCCGTATTTGCCCGAGCGCAGATAGTAAAAGGTATCTATCGGGTGGGTCATCATTTTAAGAATTACCGGGCGGCTGCGCCTGCTTTTGGCTTTTGCAAGTATACCCCTTTTCCGCAGCAAACCAAGCAGACTTGTAATTATTGCCGCGGCAGCAATACCGACTAAAATATATGACATATATTTATTCATCCACTCGTTGCGTATCTCCCAAAATGCCTGCGAGTAATATTTTTTATTTTTGCAAATTTTAAAATGTTCCATTGCCTCGGAATATTCTCCCTGATAAAGCAATGCCTTTCCGTAGCCCAAATGCGCAATATCCGAGTTTCCGTTAAGCCTTAGAACCGAAGCCCATATTTCCCCGCTGCTTTCGTAATTTCCCTCGGAAAGCTCATATATGGCGCGGTGGGTCACAGTAGCAAATTCCGTAGGGAAAAAGGTCTGAACCCGTCCGCGCTCGGAATCGAGAACGTAAATAATACCGTTTTCATCCACCGTTATCGCTGCGGCGGAGGTGAAAAGTCCCATTCTGTCCGATGATACCGCGCGCCCGCCGAATGAGAAAAGCAGATTTCCGGCTTTGTCATATTCATATATAAGCCCGGTAGCCGTAAGGGCATAAATATTATCGTATATTCCGTAAGCAACATCGGTAAAATTCCATTCCTCGCTCATAGAAGAACCTGCGGACATTATATTTACGCCGTTCATATTATGCAGCTTTAAATAATTCTGCATTTTTGAAGAATCGGATTTCTGACTATCCGCCTGGGTAACGCTTAAAACCGTGTCCTTATCGGCAAGATCGATGTTTTCTACGGAGCGCGGGAAACGGCTCAGCTGCTGATCCTTTTGTTCATCGGAAAGTATCAGCTCCTGAACAGTCTCCAAAAATGTAAGGTCACGCTTATTCGCCGCAAAAAAGCCCTGAAATACTCCGTTTCGGTCAAACTGCATAAGTCCCTGGTACGAGCCTTGCCCCACGGCAAATATATTTCCCTGGGAAGTCACTATAACATTTTTGGGCTGATAAACCGTTTGCTCGTTGAAAAGATAGCTGTCGGGTCGGGTGATGCGTCCCAACTCCGCGCCTTCTGCGGAAAAATGAACTATAGCCGGAATATCGGGATCGGCAACATAGAGCGACAGGTCGTCACAAACAAATATACCGGTAGGATTTACAAGGATTCCCTCGCCTATGACCGTCTGTGTCTCGTGAGATAAATCACGCTTTATAACTCTGCCGTTGCCGCTGTCGGCAACATAAAGACAGCCTTTTTTGTAAAATATGTCCTTTGGGTTTGAAAGCCCCTCATTTCTGAAATACACCGAGCCTGAACGATAAGCGTCCTGTGTTCTTATCCAGTTGTCGTCTACGGAAAGCGTATATGTATAGGTTGTGTTTTCAGCGGCAAACACCGTTAAGCCTGCGGAGCAGAAAACAGATAAAGAAAGTAAAGTAATAATAATTGCGACAGCTTTTTTCACCATGTTCCGCATAGCTCCTTTATTTGATTCCGGAATGAGACATTGTGTTCATGACCCTTGACTGACAAATAATGAATAAAATAAGATTCGGTAAAAACATTATAAGGCTCGCCGCAGCGGATACCCCCTGCCCTGCAACCCCGCCCGCGCTTGAAAGGTTAGACATATAAAATGTGAAATTTTTAAGCACCTCGTTATTTATAAAGAGATTGGAAGCCTCCGTGGCATTCCATCCGCTTTGAAAGCTCATAATAACTACGGTTGCAATGGCGGGAGACACCAGCGGCACAATAATTTTGCGCAAAATGCAATAATCGTCCGCTCCGTCAATAACCGCAGCCTCTATAAGTGCGTCGGGCAGCTGGTCTATAAACTGCTTGACCAAAAAAATACTCGTGGGCGATACCAAAAGCGGTATAACGTGTGCAAGAAAATTATCCTGCAAACCGGTGTATACAATAATAAAATACCTCGGAATATTAACCGCTATGGAAACAAACATAAGCGCCACGGTATTGATGTTGAAAAGGAAATTACGCAGCCTGAAATGTTTTTTTGAAAAGACATATCCCACGCTCACCGCAATTATAACATTCCCCAGAACCACAACCAGGGTTGAAAGAATACTGTTAAACAGATACCGCGACGCGGGAACAGATGTATCCGAGGAAAGCGAAAACAGCATTTTGAAATTCTGAAAAGTAGGCTGTTTAACGTAAAACCTCGGCGGATAGGCGAAGAGCTCGTCTATCGGTTTAAATGCATTCATAAAAATAAACAGTATGGGCAGACCCATTATTACGGCTATCGGTATAAGATAGGCGTGAAATTTCAGCTGCCCTACCGAAAACTTTTGCGGGTTTATGCCGTTTCGCTTAATACTGTTACGTTTGCTCTTTGTCCGTTTCACCGTATTCCAGTCCTTTCCTCTTATTCGTCGCTGCTGCCGAAAAGCTTTTGCGCACCGTTTGACATAAGCTTTATGCCCAAGATCATTATAATCGATACCGCCGCCGCATAGCCCATTTCGTAACGCAAAAATCCGTAGTCCTCTATATGGGTCGCTATAAGCTGACCCGCATAGTTAGGCGTGGGGTTTGAACCCGAAAGAGCAGTTCCTACCCCGCTTGAAGAAAATGTGTTTACTATCGCCATTATCGCTCCGAAAAGCATTTGCGGCTTTGAGGACGGTATGGTTATGTAAATAATCTCCTGAAAACGGTTTTTTATGCCGTCTATATACCCTGCCTCGTAAAGCTCGGTGTTAACGTTTAAAATGCCGGAAAGTATTGCAAGAAAGCCTACGCCCATGCTGCTCCACAAAGCCACAAGTATCATAATAGGCAATAAATACTTGTCGGATTGCAGCCACGCTATCGGCTGCTCGATAATATTCAGCTTTGTCAAAGCATAATTAAGATACCCGCTTTTGTCTCCGTTGAATATTACTCCCCATACTGTAGTCAGCAATACGCCGCCCGTCATTGACGGGGAATAAATAATTACCGTAAGTATCGTTCGTACCCGCTTTGTTACCTGTGCTAAGGACCATGCCAGAAAAAAGCCGAGAATATAACCGCCTATGCCCACAAACAACGAATATACAACGGTGTTCGGCAAAACCTTTTGCATGAATATCTGGTCGTTTGTAAACAGCTGCATATAGTTTTTAAGCCCTATCCACTTGGGAAATTCAATGGTATTGAACTGTGTGAACGAAAGGAATACAGATGCCGCAACCGGTAAAACGATAAACAGAATAAATAAGATTACATAGGGGAACGTAAGTATAAAAACGGAATGTTTATTTAAAAGCTTTTTCATTTGCATTGCCCTCTTTATTTATTCGCATACAGTATTTTATCGGAATTTGTGGTGTAATCCTTTATCTTTGTCCCGCGTTCGTCACAGTAGCCGAATTCCAGCAGCTTACGCAGAATTTCGCGGTCTGACGATACCACCGCATTATCCACCGCGTCGGAAAATTCCATACCGTTTACAACTATGTTCGTCCAAATATTGCTTATATCGCGCTCTATCATATAATTGGCGGGATGATACATAACCTCTTTCTGCCATTCCCACTGCTTAAGGATCACTTTCTTGTGGTTTTCTGGGAGCGGCAGCTCCGCAAACGCCTTTAAATTGGCGGTAGACCAGAAATATTCAGGTCCGTAAGTACCTGTCAGCAGCTGTGCATATTCCGACTGAATATCATCGGAAAGCCACCATTTAAGGAATTTCCACGCCATATCGCTTTTCTTAGTGCTTTTAAATATCATACAGGCGGTGCTGTCAGCCGATTGCCAACGCACCGTTTCACCGTTTTTATCAGTCCCGGGAGTAAGCGCAATGTCCCACAGCCCGGATAACTCGGGAGCTGCGTAGGTAAGCTGCAAATATAATCCCATATCGCCTATCGCAATAGGAATTTCGCCGTATCTGAAGCTGTTATAAAGGCTCGGAACAGATTGCTGCATACCGTAAACCGTGTAAAGCTCCGTCATTTCGTGAAAAGCCTTTTTGCACTCCTCGCTCCTGTAATCAACCGAAAATCCGTCATCCGAAAGTATTTTCGCTCCGTTTTGGAAAATAAACGGCGTCGTTACTGGAAAAGATTTATAGCCTGCCGCGCCCGACAGCGGAATATAAAAATTCATCTGATGCCGCAGCAGGGTAGGCATTAGGTATTTAACATCCTCCCATGTATTGGGAACACCTATTCCGAGAGACTCAAAAATATCCTTTCTGTAAAAAAGCACATTAAAATTCTGCGTTTCAATTACGCCGTAGACGCCGTCATTATAGCATACAGGGGTCAAAGCCTCGGGATTGTAGCAGGATGTATAAAAGGAAAGAAAATCTTCGTATTCCAAAAGGTTTTTCGCCGAATTTCTGATAGCAAAGTTAAAGGGTGTTGAGTAGCCCACTCCCATTGCAATATCGGGATTTGTACCCGACGCGTTTGCAAGTATAAGCTTTTGCTCGCTCGGCATTATGGAAAGCCTTATGTTCGTTCTGTTTTCCTTATTAAAGGTATCGTCCAGCAAGCTCTGCATGGTTTCCGTGTACTGAACCGAGCGGTTTACCCAAACCTCAAGCTCGCCGTCGGGCTCGGCGGAATACGTGTTGTAGTCCTTTGCGAAAGTTCCGAAAAATTCGGATATACTCTCAAAAAGCACCGTAAAAAAGCCCGCTTTGCCCGACGGGAGCGTTTTTCCCGAATTAAAATAAATTCTGTCAATACTGAGCGGCGAGGAAATAAGCTGCGAAAGCACATCGCCCAAAAATTTGGTCACCGAATTATCGCCTACATTTAAAAGCTCAAGCTTATTAGGCAAAACACGGGGCTTTGCAAGTAGCTTTTTAAGCAGTGAAGAGGCATATTCAAGCGAATCGGCAAATGTGGCGCCGGAGTCTGACAAATCGCAAAGCTTTTTGTAAACAGAATCTATTCTTTCCGAAGCTGCTTTAAGCCGCGGAATTGCTTCCGGCATTACAACGTCCATATCCCATGTGCGGTTGGTGTCAACCGAGCCCGCCGAAAGCTTTTTCAGATCCATTCCTACAGAATTGATTTCACTCATTACCGATATTATTTCATCATAAATTTCCCTGAAACCGCCTAATGTGACCTGCATTGAAATTGTATGTGAACCCTCTTCAAGATAAATTTCAAACGGTTTACCGTCTTTACCGCAGAGGGTATAATTTTCGTATTCATTTGTTCCCGTCACGGGAAATGTAACCGATTCAAACTCGGCAAACGGCGTTATGCCGTCAATTTCGATCTTTCTGAATACCGGTTTACCGGCATTGCTTGACTGGGAACAGCGGAACGCAAGCTCGTAAAGCCCGCTCTTTTCCACCGAAAAATTCCAAAGCACCTTTTGCCCCGCCGACGACCAAGAGCCGCCGTCAAGTAAAGCTACGCATTTTTTACCGCTTTTGTGCGGTGTAACGGCGGCGTTTTTTGAAAGGCCGCTCCTGATATAGGATTCCGATTTAAGCGTATGGTTTTCGCCCTCAACCGTTAAAAGATTGTTTACTCCCTGTTTTTCGGAAATACTTTTCTTGTATTCCTCATATGTATCCGTATCGCGCGGCTTTATAAAGCTTATCCCTTTAATTTCAATTTCACCGGACAGAGCCTTAAGCACAAAGCTGTTGTTTCCGCTCTCAAGTTTTACTGTTAACCTATCTGCACCTATATCGCCCGAATCAATTAAAAAATCGCTTATGTATTCCGAAACGCATATCTGGCGCGGGACGATTTCATTGCCGTTCATATCCTGCTCGTAGGTTTTCGTCTCGTCACTCCAGAGAACAGGCAGACCTACCGTTAACGTCTTGTTATTAAACGAAAGCTCGTATTGCGGTTCTCTGTTCTCTTTTCCGCTTATGCGGTAATTTACCAAAATATTATATTCTCCGCTTTTAGAAGCCTCAACGGAAAAAGCGACCGTCCCGCCCTCTGCCGCCGTAAAAGGCAGCGTGACGGTACGGCTGCCGTTCACTTCCGTTATTGCAGCCGAAATATCTCCCGAATTTTCATTCAAAGCGGTCGCGTTCCACCCCTTAAGAGAAGCAGCGGTATAAGACGCTCTGCCTGCCGATTCAACCGTTTTCTGCACTGCCGCCGAAAAGGGCGAGCTGAATGTTGAGGTAAATAAAGCTATTACCGTTATTGCAGTACAGAGCTTGATTTTTTTCATCATAATAATCACCATAGCATTTAGAATTAAAGATATAAAATCAAAAGGTTATAATCGGCAGACAGACATTTTTAATGCGTTAAGCCCTTATCCCTTAAATTCGGACTGAACCTTTTTAAGCTTAGTCTCAAAATCGGACCATTTCTTTGTTATTTCCGAATTTGTCTTAGCCTGAAGAGACGGAATTATCGAATCCACATCGGCATTGTCCTTGCCCTCCATAGCAGCACTGATAATCTTTATTATATCTTCCCAGCCGGGAACTATTTTAAGCAGATCCGAACGGTAGCCGTTTCCTGTATTTTCAAAGAAGTAGATATCAACATCCGTAACGCCCGGCAAGGACTTGAATTTTTCGGCAACTTCCTTGTTGTTTACCGTGGGATAGAAAATACGGCTGTTAAGCGCGTATTTGCCCTTATTTTTGGCGTCATACATACTAAGCCTTGCAAGATTGCCCTCGGTGCTGTATGTCATATAGCGCAAAACCTGGAACGCCGCGTTGGGATTTTTAAGGTTGTTGGCGCTTGTTGTCATAAAGCAATGGTCAATATGAACCGGTATACGCCCCTTTATCGCCTGCGGATAGGGATAAAGCTTCCAGTTAAACTTGCAAATAGACTTTAAGTTATCTACCGCCCATGTTCCCTGCTCAAAATGTACAAGGGTTCTGCCGAGTTTGAACGCCATATCAACAACGCCGGTGTTTCCGTTTCCGAATTTGCTTACATAGTCGTTTATGTTCGGAAAACGCAGGCTGTATGCCTCAAGCCCTGCAGTTTTTTTGAGATTTTGATTTAATTTGAGCGCCGCACCGTAGCTTGAAGCCATTTCAAATTTTTTGGTCTTGACATTATACCCGTAAGGACCGCCGTCGGCAGTAAAGCTGCCTGCCGTTTCCGCAGGAACCGCACCGAGATATTCGCAGCCCGAGAATTTATCGGTAGTTCCCGTTTTGAGGACATTTTCAAGCTCCTTCATATTCCACGAAAGGCTCGGTATATCCATATTCAACTCGTCAAATGCGTCCAAATTCAGAACCACGCCGCTGTAATGCGCCTGATGCGGCAAAGCGTAAAGCTTGCCTAAATACGTATAGTTAGCAATCAGAGATGACGGTATATTACTAAACGCCTTATCGTTTTTAACAAACTTATCAAGCGGATAGACCCACCCCTGAACCAAATAGTTCGGAAGTCTTCCCGCATCGTCAAAAACAACGTCCGGCATATTTCCCGCCATAGCACGGGACGCCAAATAATGGTTTGTTTCATCTGCGTCGGCGCCGTGCTTGGGTCTGTAATCAAGCACAAGGTCAATATTCGGATAAACCGCGCTGAACGCGTCAAGCATTGCCTCGTAATCGCACGGGCGGTAGGATGATACCGCAACCTTGACCGTACCCGAAGCCTTATAATCAGCGTCGGGATCGGTTCCCGCACCCTCTACGGTCAATTTGTTTTTACTCGGTGTGAATTTCTTTTCGGGCTTGCTGCCGGTATCCTTGCTTGAAGCGGTACTGCCCTTGCCGTTGGTTTTACCGCCGGACGCGGTGCTTTCGCCGTCAACCTCTTCGGTTATCCAGTATTCGCTTGCGTAGTCGCTGCCGTTTCCCGCTATCTTTACGGTTCTGCGGCATCCAACAGCCGAAAGCATAATGCCGGAAATCAAGGCGAATGATAAAATTTTTATAGCTGCTGTTTTCATTTGGTTACCTCTCTTTTCTTTTTTTGAAAATCTTGAAATACCCCACTGCGGCAAGATAAGCCATGCTTACCGTTAAGGTGAAAATTGAGATCAGGCGGTATTTCCCGTTATCGCCCGTTTTCGGATAATTTGCGCCGTTTCCGTTTGAATACGTATACGTGTCCTCTGCGTCCGCCTCTTTTAAGACCGAATGCAAAGCAGGGTAATTATCGGGAGAAAATCCCTCGGTGTTATATTCCTCCGTATCGGGCAGAGCGGTTATTGAAAGATTATCGAAATACGCCGCGTTCATATTCGTGGTTATACTGATATACCCGCCGCCCCTGTATTCATCGGGAATAATGGTTTTCAATACCGGCTC
>ERZ827104.1283-NODE-1283-length-22792-cov-4.340942_pt1 | contig 22792 bp, 23 predicted proteins | sample MGYA00519781_ERZ827104 | MGnify/ENA primary metagenome ERZ827104 (study PRJEB31778, sample SAMEA3449257) | human gut metagenome | biome: human gut; feature: human-associated habitat; material: faeces | place: United Kingdom | collected 2010/2012 ...
GGGTATATATAATAGATATTATTTATTAGTACATTAAAATTTACATTTAGTAAAAAAATATAATTATATTATCAAAAATAAAATATAGAGGTGTTCCATTTGAAAAAATATTTAGAATTAAATAATGAATTAATGAGAAAAAAAGATAATTTTTTCGATTTAGAAAAAGATATACAAGCTGTTAAAGCTTTTAAAAAAGAAGTAGATGAAAAATTAATGAAATTTAACTCTCCAATAGATAGAATCCATTGGTTGATTAAAAACAATTACTATATAGATTTTTTTGCAATGTATTCTCACGAAGAAATTTTAAAAATTACAGATATTATATATTCTCATAAGTTTGAATTTAAATCTTATATGGCTATTTCTAAATTTTATCAAAGTTATGCAATGAAAACCAACGATAGAAAATATTATTTAGAAACATATGAAGATAGAATTATTGCCGTAGCGCTTTTCTTAGGCCAAGGTTATATAGATATGGCAATTAATTTAGGTGTAAGTATGATAGAACAAAGATATCAACCTGCCACTCCTACATTTTTAAACTCAGGAAAAGCGAGAGGTGGTGAGCTTGTTTCTTGTTTTTTACTTGAAATGGACGATAGCTTAAATTCAATAAATTATGTTCTTAACACTTGCTCTCAACTATCAAAAATTGGCGGTGGTGTAGCAATAAATGTATCTAAGATTAGATCTCGTAATGAAACTATTCAAGGTATAGAAAATGCCTCAAGTGGTGTCTTACCAGTTTTAAAATTATTAGAAGATACTTTTAGCTATGTCAATCAATTAGGTCAAAGGCCTGGTGCTGGTGTTGCTTATTTAAATATTTTCCATGCTGATATAGAAGAATTTTTAGATACTAAAAAGATAAATGCTTCTGAAAAGTCAAGGCTACAAACTTTATCAATAGGGTTAATTGTTCCAGATAAATTTATGGAGTTAGCTGCAAAGGGAGAAAATATGTATGTATTTGCACCTTATACAGTTTATAAAGAAACTAACAAACATTTAGACGATTTAGATATGAATTTATATTATGATGAACTAGTTGCCAATCCTAATATAGTAAAAAAAGAATTAAACCCTAGAAAATTATTAATTCAAATAGCTAAAATGCAATTTGAAAGTGGATATCCTTATATAATGTTCAAGGATAATGCCAACAATGTTCATGCATTAAAAAATTTAGGTCAAATAAAAATGTCTAATTTATGTACAGAAATATTCCAATTACAAGAGACTTCTGTGATTAATGACTACGGTGTACAAGATGAAATAAAAAGAGATGTAAGTTGCAATCTTGGCTCTTTAAATATTATCAATGTTATGGAAAAACAATCAATTAAAGAAAGTGTTTATAGTGCAATGGATGCCCTTACACAAGTTACTGATTTAAGTAATATAACTAATGCTCCTGGTGTTAGAAAAGCCAATGAAGAACTTCATGCTGTAGGACTTGGTGTAATGAATTTACATGGATATTTTGCAAAAAATATAATCCCTTATGAAAGTGATTATGCCAAAGAATTTGCCAATCAATTTTTTATGATAATAAATTATTATTCATTAAAAAGAAGTATGGAAATTGCCATTAAGAAAAATAAAAAATTTGAAGGATTTGATAAATCTGAATATGCAAATGGCAAATATTTTGAAAAATATATAAAAAATGATTACACTGCTAAATCAGATAAGGTGAAAAGTTTATTTGGAAATATGTATATTCCAACTAAAGAAGATTGGGCAAAATTAGCTAAGGATGTTAAGAAAAACGGATTATATCATGCTTATCGTCTAGCAATTGCTCCAACTCAAAGTATAGGTTACATCCAAAATGCTACAGCAGGTATTTCACCAATTACAGACATAATTGAAAGACGTACTTATGGAGATTCTACAACTTATTATCCTATGCCATTTTTAAGTGCAGACAATATATTAGTTTATAAATCTGCTTTTAATATGAATATGTTTAAAGTAATTGATTTAATTTCTATTATTCAAGAACATATAGACCAAGGTATTAGTACCACTTTATTTGTGGATAGTGAAACATCTACTAAAGAATTGGCTAGATATTATATTTATGCTCATAAGAAAAATCTCAAGGCCCTTTATTATACTAGAACAAAAAATTTATCTTTTGAAGAATGTTTAGTTTGTTCTATATAATTATGAAATTTTAACTAACAGGAGTGATAATTTAAATGAAAAAAGAAATTCATAAAGCAATAAACTGGAATTTACCTAATCATCAATTTTATGATGATATTTATATAAAACAAGTGGAACAATTCTGGCTACCAGAAGAAATTCCTGTAAGTGATGATAAATCAGTTTGGGATAATCTTGATAGCAATATAAAGGAAACTTATGAGAGAATTCTTGCTGGTCTTACTTTACTTGATACAGAACAAACTGTTGGTGTTACTAAGTTAGGAGATAAAACAGATAATTTATTTATAAAAAGTATCTTAACTTTATTTGCTGGTTTTGAAACTATACATGCCCGCTCATATTCAACAATTTTTCAAACTCTTTGTACATCTGATAGAATAGATGAACTATTTAGTTGGATTGAAAATACAAAAGAACTTCAAAATAAAGTTTCTATGATTATTAAAACTTATGAAAGTATTGAAGATAAAGAATCTTTATTTATGTCAATGGTTGGTAGTTTATGTTTAGAGGGGATTTGTTTTTATTCAGGATTTTTCCTTCCTCTTTGGCTATCTGGTCAAGGTAAAATGGTAAACAGCGGTGAAATTATCAACTTAATTTTGAGAGATGAAAAACTTCATACGGTAGGTGTTGGTTTCTTTGCCAAAGATATTTATAAAGATTTTTCTGAAGATGTAAAAATAAAATTAAGAGAAAAAGCTCTTAAAATGGTTTATGAGGTGTATTTAGCTGAACTTGAATATTCTAAATTATTATATAAAAATTTAGGCTTATTAGATGAAGTTAAAACATATTTAGAATTTAATGTAAACTATGCTTTATCTTGCATTGATTTTGAACCAATGTTTAATGTTACAGAAAATGATGTGAATTCAGTAGTTATGAACGGTTACTCTACTGAAACTAAAACTCATGATTTCTTCTCTACTAAAGGAAATGGATATATAAAAACTACTAAAGTTGAAGATTTAACTGACGAAGATTTTGAATTTAATTTTTAAATAAATAAGAGGATTGTCATACTATTTAGTATACAATCCTCTATTTTTATTATAAATTAAAGAATTTCTTTATCTCATCTTCATGATAATTTATAACTAACTCCTTTGGAAAATCAACTTCTTCAAGTAATTTTTCTGCATTATCAAATATACCAACTTGATAACATATATGAGCATCACTTCCTAGTATTATTTTCACTTTATATTTTTTACATAAATCAAGTAATTCTTTATAATTTTCTCTAGCATTTGGTCTAAATGCACCTTGATTTAATGATGAATTATTAACTTCTAATAAAACATTCTTTTCTTTAGCTGCTTTTACAACTGCTTCATAATCTAGTTCATATCTACCATCATCCGGATGACCTATTATCTTAACTAGAGGCTTATCCATAGCATTTATTGTAGCTCTTGTATTCTCTTCTTTTGTTCCTGGTTCTAAACATACTGTATGAAGACTTGCGATTAAATAATCAATACCTGTTGTATATTCATCAAATACTGCATCAGTATTTCCATCATAATCTATAATATTTGCTTCCATTCCTCTTAGAACTCTTACTCCATTAACTTCTGAAGGTATAACTTTTAAGTTTTGGAAATAAAATAAATGAGGTCCTCCTGGCATATTTATTCCATGGTCTGATATTCCATAATATTTTAAATTATTTATTTTAGCATATTCTATATTTTCTTTTACTGTGCTATAAGCATGTCCACTCGATAATGCATGTGTGTGTAAGTCTATTAATGCTTTCATAATACTTTTTCCTTTCCATATGTTTTTTTGTATTGTAAAAGCCATAGAGCATGTGCTATATGGCTTTAAGCTATTATTTATTTAATTTTCCTTTTAATAAATCTCCTATAGTAGATCCTAAGTCTTCTTCTTTATTTAAGAATTCACTGTAATCTTCTTCTGGTTCTTTATTAACATCTTTTATTGATACTGACATTCTTTTGTGAGATGGATCAAAAGTTAATACTCTAACTGTTACTTCATCTCCTGAGTTTACTACGCTACTTACGTTAGCAACTCTTTCTTCTTTTAAGTGAGATATTGGAAGATATGCTTCTACACCTTCTTTTATTTCAACAAAAGCACCTCTGTCTATTATTCTAACAACTTTACCAGTTATTATATCGTCAACTTTAACTTCTTTAGCTATTAATTCCCATGGATCATTGTTTATGTCTTTTAATGCTAAACCTATTCTTCCAGTTTCTTTATCTACATCTAAAACATAAACATCTACTTCTTGACCTTCTTGTAACATATCTTCTACAGATTCTACTCTCTTCCAAGATAAGTTGTTTATATGAGCTAAACCTTCAACTCCACCTAAATCTATGAAAGCACCGTAGTTTACTATATTAGTTACTTTCCCATGTCTTTTTTGTCCAACTTCTAAAGAATCTATTAAAGCTTCTTTTTCAGCTTGAACTCTAGCCTTCTCAGCAGCTCTTTCTTCTCTTACTCTTTGTCTCTCTGCTTCTCTTTCAGCTTGAATTTTTTCTCTTCTAGCTTTTCTTTCTTGATCTTGTCTCTCTTTTAATACTTCTCTATGAGAACCTACTATTTTATTAGCTTTCTCATTAAATTCTATTATATAAACTTCTAAGTTAGCATCTTGATATTCTTTTGTATCATTTACAAATTTAGTATCTAATTGAGATATTGGTATAAATATTTCAACTGATTTATATGCTGCAAATACACCTCTTTGTATAGTTTTTACAACATTTACTGTTAATATTTTATGATTAGCATGAGCCTTAGCTAATTCTTTTTTATCATTTACCATATCTAATTTTAATTTAGATAATTTTAAAGTACAGTCTTTTTCAGATACTTTAGTTATTACAGCAGATATTTCATCTCCTACTTTGTAAACATCTTCTACATATTGATTTTTAGGGATATTTAATTCACTTACTGGTATTACTCCATCAAAACCTATGTTAAGTCCTACAGTTACTTCATCATTATTTATTTTTGTTATAGTTCCTGTTATAGTTTCACCAACTTTAATCGAATTAAGTAATTGTCTTGTTGGTCTAATAATTCTTGCATAGATAGTTCTTTAGTCATTATTATACATCCTTTCACCTAATTATCTTACCTTTATATTATACCATTAAAATTTCAAATGCTTACAGATTTATACAATATTTTATAGTTTTTTTATTTTTAACAATATATTATAATACTACTTTTACTGGTTTATTTAATTTTATATTATCTATATTTACTATTGAATCATAAGCTAAAATTTTTACGCCTTTTTCATCTGCTTCTTTTAATACATCTTTAAATTCTTTATGTCTTTCAATATTTGGAGTAAAATACAATACATCTTTCATTTGAATAACAATAATTATGTAAGCTAAATATCCATCTTCTTTAGCTTTTATTAATTCCTTTACATGCTTTACTCCTCTATCAGTTTTTGCGTCAGGAAACTTAACTATATTATCTTCTTCTAAGGTACAACCTTTTATTTCAATAAAAGCTTTTTTAGTCTTTCCTTCTAAATATACATCAAACCGAGAATTTCCATAAGTTTTTTCTGGCTTTATTAGAGTTATTTCTTCATCAAATCCAGGTAAAATTAAACTTTTATCTTTAAGAGCTTCACAAACCATTTTATTTGTTACCTGTGAATCCATATTAATAAGTCTATTTTCTTTTATAACACTTATTAACGAATATTTTGTTTTTCTATTTGGATTATCACTTTCTTCTAAATAAACTGTACACCCTGGTACTAATAATTCTTTACAGCGACCTGTATTTTTAACATGAATTTTTTCAATTTCCCCATTTATATCACAATAAGCTACAAATCTATTGGGTCTTTCAATAAATTTTGCTTCAACTACTTTATTATATTTCATTTGATTCTCCTATTTTTCTGTTTAAAAATATTATACCCATTATCCTTATATTAAAAATTAATTTTATTCCTAAAAATAAATAAAACTATCCTCTTTTTCAAAAGGATAGTTTTACCTATGTCGTTAAATTTATTATTTTTATTTATTTAACATATATTCCTTCCAGTCACCATGAGGAATATATACAGATTCTTCTTCAAAAATCATATCTCTTTCTTTATTATAGAAATAAACAAAGCATTTTTCTTTTTCATTAGTTAAAAGATTTTCTACTTCTAAAATTACCTTATGGTATTCATTTTCAGGATTATTATCACTTATAAATCCTTCCATTTTATCCATAGCTTTTACAGTTTCTTCATAGTTACTTTCATTTATAACCATTATTTCACCACAAACAACATCTTCACCTTTTGTTATTGCCGGATATCCTTTATAAGGCATATGATATAAATTCATATCTTCTAATTTTGCAGGAAAGCTTTTTTCTACTTTACCTTTTAAATATTTATCATAGTTAAAAAAGTTTTCTCTTAAACTTCCATATACAAAAAGATTTATATTTTTCATTAGCAAATCTCTCCACCAACTGCATTTATATCTTCATTATATAAAGTACAAGCTTCTATTGATAATTCTAATCCCCTTACTATTTCATCTAATGACATGAATGGAGTATTTTTCTTATCTATTACTTGGCTTGTCATATATGGTATATGGATAAATCCACCTTTTATATTAGGATATTTTTTATCTATCATATATAATATTCCGTACATTACATGATTACATACAAAAGTTCCAGCTGTATTTGAAAGTGTTGCTGGTATTTGATTGTCGTTCATATGTTTTACCATAGCTTTTACTGGTAAATTAGAGAAGTAAGCTGATTTACCATCTTCTTGAATTATTTTATCAGTTGGTTGATTTCCTTCATTATCTTTTATTCTGAAGTCATCTATGTTTATAGCTACTCTCTCAGGAGTTATATCATATCTTCCTGCAGCTTGACCTACTGATATTACTATATCAGGATTGTATAATTCAATAGCTTCTTCTATAGCTTTAACTGATTTTGTTTGAACTGTAGGTATTGTAATTTTTATTACCTCAGCTCCATTTATATTGTCACTTACTCTTTGTACAGCTTCTTGAGCTGGGTTTACTGCTTCTCCTCCGAAAGGATCAAATCCTGTTAATAATACTTTCATAAGTATATCCTCCTATTAATTAAAATCCTAAAGTATACATCAATAATATGTGTGCTAATAATAAAATTATAGCTATTGGAGCTTGTACTTTTATTACTGCATTTTTATCTTTTAATTCAAGTAATGCTGCTGGTAACACATTGAAGTTTGCTGCCATTGGTGTTAATAAAGTTCCACAGTATCCTGCAGTTAAAGCTAGAACTGAACATACTATTGGATCTCCACCTTGAGCAAATACAAACGGTACGCCAACACCTACTGTTATTACTGAGAATGCTGCGAAAGCATTTCCCATTATCATTGTAAATAATGCCATCCCTACACAGTAAGCTATTACACCAGCTAATATATTTCCACTTGGTATAACTCCTGATATTATAGAAGATATTTTATCTCCTACACCAGCTGCTGTAAATAACGCACCTAATGAAGCTAGTAATTGAGGTAATACAGTAAACGATCCCATTGATTGGTACATTCTATTTGTATCTTCTAATAATTCTTTTGGTGATGCTTTAGTTATTGCAAACGTTAATATTAATGTTAATGTTGATGAGATACCTATAGCTACAGTTCCTGATAAATCTGTAAATGATGCTATAAGCATAGCTATTGTTGCTATCGATAAAGAAGGTATAAATATTCTAAGTCCTAATTTATCTGCTTTTAATTGTGTAAATGTTTCATCTAATTGTTTAATTGTTCCTACATTTATTTGTTTAGTTAATGATAATAACGCTATTATAATTACTAATATTCCTACTAATGTATTTGGTAAATATTTACCACATAAAAATACTAATGATAATATTCCCCAAAATGTTGCTGTCCCTATTCTTGTCTTATGATTTGTATCTTTTAATGTAAATATCATTGTTATTCCCATGTATAGTCCAACCATCATGTAGAATATTTCTAATAAGGTATTCGATAGTACTGCTATATCCATTATGCTATACCTCCTACATTATTTTTTCTTTCACTATATTTTTTAGTTAACTTTTTGTCTAGTAATAAACATTGTACTACCCATATTACTAAAGCTATCAAGGCTACTGGTATAGCAACTTTAGCTAATTCAAGAGTATCAACATTCATTCCTAATCCTTCTAATGTAGAAGCTATTAAAAGTATACCTGCATTTCCCATAAATATATTTTGTGCACAGAAGTTACCTATATTATCTGACGCTGCTGAATAAGCTTTTATTTTATCTAAATCTTTTTCATCTAACTCACTGTATTTAGCGATTGCTGCACCTTCTGCCATTGGACTTACTAAAGGTCTTACAAACTGAGGATGACCTCCAAGAGTAACACCCATTGCTATTGTTGCCTCTCTTACAAGTGTATATCCACTAAGTAATATTCCTGTCGAAACGTTTTTTGCCTTTTTAATAAGCATTATTGCTTTTGCTTTTAATCCATATCTTTCACATAATCCTATTATTGGTACTGTAAGCATGAATAAACAAGTTGATCTATTTGTTATAAATGCTTCTCCTAAAGTATTTAGTATTTCTACTATATTCATATGTGCTACTAATCCTGTAGCTATACCTGCCCCTACTACAACTGCTATTGTGTCTAATTTTAGAGCAAATCCTACAATTATCAATACTATTCCTATTAATTGCATATTGATTTTTCCTTTCTATCTTTTTATATAATTCTATAACATATTTCGACAAAAGTAAATATTTAGATTCATATTTTAAAATCTTCTGAAAATTAATTTTATTTAAAATCTAATTAAATCGAGTAGGCGCTAAATAATTATTTTGTTTAGCGTCCTCTCACACCACCGTGCGTACCATTCGGTACACAGCGGTTCATTAGGTTCCATACACTTTTAAATATCTCTTGTATCTGCTCATATATCCTAATTCTTCTAGGTATTTATTTGTAAGTGTTTTTGAAAGAATTGGGCTATTGGAAATTCTCCAATAGCCTTTTCTTGTGTTTGAATATATTTATGACCACTTCTTTCTAGATCTTTGTCAACTTCATCAAGCATTATATTTGGTAGAAGTGGACTAAGTGATCCTCCTTGTGGAGTACCTTCTTCATTTGATACTACAACCCCATTGAGCATTATTCCACTTTTAAGATATTTTCTTATTAAGTCTAACACTCTTTTATCTTCTATTCTTCTTGCATAATCTATCAATTAAAATATCATGATTTACTTTATCAAAGAACTTTTCTAAATCCATATCAACTACCCATTTATATCCTTGATTTATATATTCTAAGGATTGTTTTATTGCTTGATGTTGACTTCTACCTGGTGAAGGTTTATATGTTCCATCAACACCATGGCTACCTTTATTTCTAATTACTCTTTGCATATCTCGATACATATTGTCCCTAGCTAAAATTTTATCGAGTAAATCATTAGTAGATATTATTGCACGGTTTTCTATTTATCCAAAGTCGAAAACCTCCTTAATATTCAGTCCTTTCTATTGATTGCGCATATCAATAGTACTATGACATCTGCTGACTTCTGATAGTTCAACTACATATCACTATGCAGGTTATCATTTTGGAAATTCATCCTTTATTTATGATATATATATCAGACCTCCCCAGGTAAGAACAACAACCTTCATCTCATATATCTGCTACATTTACTATTAGAAATTTTGGATAGTGTTGGACTTTGTTTTGTTATGCAAACTCGTCCATTTCTAGTTAGCCTCATATGTAATTCGTATCCCTCAGACCGAGACTTTGTTTGCCGTAGGCTTCCTTCAGATTCCACCTCACGATGGACACCCTTGCCCTTAGCTAGCGATTCCCACTATCAAGTTGTTGCCCATGCTGAGCACACATAAAAATATTTTTACTGATTACTTATATGTATATATTACTTTATAATGATATCCTGTAGGTTTTCTCGTATAATAACTACCTTTCCCAAAAGGTTGTGGGTTTCTAACCTTAATACTTGTCCAAGTTACGTTATAATTATATTGATCATAATAATAATATGCTTCTATTCTAGTAGATTTAACTTTTTTACCATTGTATGTGTGCGGTATTGTTCTACTTCCTGTATGAGATATTGAATATGACTTACTAAAATTAAATCCTAATTTTTTTTGAGCTGCATCCCTTGCTGGTCCTATAGGAATATCTGTACCTACGCTAAAAGATTGACTTTTCATTTGACTTAGTGAGATTGTCATTCCAGGCTCCCCTGACACACTTTTCCCTGTATATCCGCCTATATACTTTGTTCTTGTTGGATTTGATACATGATACTTAATCAAACTTCTACTTTCAATATTAACATCATTTAAATCTTCTTGCTGATTATTATCAAACAAAACATCAAATTCTTCAACAACTTCTTCCTCTTCTTTTAAAAGTTCCGATACACTCATTTAAGAATTATCAATATTAAGTGAATTTGCATCTGCAAGAGTATTAGAAGTACAAGTTAAAATTAATGCTAAACTCCCCCCACTTATAACTTTTAACATTTTTTTATTCATAGTATCCCTCCTAAAATTTAAGATTTCTTATATATACAAATGAACCTATTGAAAATAGTTTTATTGATAAATCATAACTTAATGCCCTTCTAAAAAAATCTATATTTGACGGTTCATAACGTATACAAGCTAAAATTTCACTTATTTCAGTTGATAAAAAAAATAGTACTACCAATAAAACTAAAATTACTTTTTTACTATTCATAAACTCCCACCCTTCTTATTAATTTCAATCTCTATTTTAATAAAATATACATTTTTTCTTATTTCATTATATCAATCTTATTTCCCCCAAAAAAGACTTAATTTAACGTAAAATTTATGATATTCTAAAAATAACATTGTCAAATACCCATGATCTTCACTTCATCAAGTGGAAAAAGTAACTAGTTCTAAAATTCAGCTTTAGGGAATAGTTATATATAAAAAAACCATGCATAAGAATTTTTCTTATACATGGTCTTTATTAAAATAATTTCTTTAGAAATTATTTTAATTTAGCTTCTATATTTTCAAGTCTTTCAAGAACTGATTTCATCATTTCTTCGAATTTCTCTTTTTTAACTTTTTCTTCGTTAACTAAGCTTTCTGGTGCTTTTGCTAAGAATCCTTGGTTAGAAAGTTTTCCATTAACTCTCTTTATTTCGCCTTCTAATTTAGCTTTTTCTTTAGTTAATCTTTCTTTTTCTTTTTCAAAGTCAACTAATTCATCAAGCGGTATAAATATTTTAGCTCCATTTATAACAACAGAAACTGCATCTTCTGGTATATTTTCTTCAGTTTCAGCTATTTCTACCATTGAAGCAGATGCTAAAGTTACAAAGTATTCTTTAGTAGCTTCTACAGCCGATTTTTTACCTTCCGCTGGAACTATTATTACTTTAGCTTTCTTAGATGGTGGAACATCCATTTCAGCTCTAGCATTTCTTATATTTCTTATACCATCCATTGCAAGTTCCATCATTTCTTCTTCACTTGCCATGTTATCTTCTTCTTTATAGTGAGGCCACTGAGCTATTACTATGCTTCCTTCTACAGTTGGAAGATAAGTATATATTTCTTCAGTTATGAAAGGCATATATGGATGTAATAATTTTAATATAGTTTCAAGAACATAAGTTAATGTGTATAGAGCAGCTTTTTTAGCTTCTACATCATCACCATATAATCTTGGTTTAACTATTTCTATATACCAGTCACAGTACTCAGTCCATGCAAAGTCGTATATTTTTTGTGCTGCTATACCTAAATCAAATTTATCCATGTTGTCTATAACTTCTTTAACAACATTATTAGCTCTAGATATTATCCATTTGTCAGCTATTGTTAAGTTATCTTCTACAGATTCTCTAGTTACACCGTTCATTATTTCTTCATCTATGTTCATGAATACAAATCTAGATGCATTCCATAATTTATTTGCGAAGTTTCTAGCTGCTTCAACTCTTTCCATGTAGAATCTCATATCATTTCCTGGAGAGTTACCAGTAACTAACATGAATCTTAAAGCATCAGCTCCGTATTGGTCTATAACTTCTAATGGATCTATACCATTTCCTAAAGATTTACTCATTTTTCTACCTTGAGAATCTCTAACAAGCCCATGTATTAATACATGATCAAATGGTTTTTCATTCATACAGAACATTCCTGCAAATGCCATTCTTACAACCCAGAAGAATATTATATCGTATCCAGTAACAAGTACATTTGTTGGATAGTAGTATTCTAATTCTTCAGTGTTATGAGGCCATCCTAAAGTTGAGAAAGGCCATAATGCAGAAGAGAACCATGTATCTAGTACATCTTCATCTTGTTTTAAATCTGTGCATCCACATTTACAAGCTTCTGGTTTTTCTTTAGCTACTATTACTTCACCACATTCTTGACAGTAGTAAGCAGGTATTTGGTGACCCCACCATAACTGTCTAGATATACACCAGTCTCTTATATTTTCTAACCATTGTAAATATGTTTTGTCATATCTTTCTGGTACGAATTGTAATTCTTTTGATTTTAATATATCTATAGCAGGTTTAGCTAATTCATCCATTTTTACGAACCATTGTTCAGAAAGTCTTGGCTCTATTACAGTATGACATCTGTAGCAAGTACCAACTGAATGTGGATGGTCTTTTATTGCTATAACATATCCTGCTTCTTCTAAGTCTTGCATTAATTGTTTTCTACACTCGTATCTATCCATACCTTTGTATTTTCCAGCAAGCTCGTTCATAGTTCCATCTTCGTTCATAACGTTGATTTCTTCTAAGTTATGTCTTTGACCTACACCAAAGTCATTAGGGTCGTGAGCTGGAGTCATTTTAACTGCTCCTGAACCGAAATCTTTGTCAACATAGTCATCAGCAACTATTGGAAGTTCTCTTCCTACTAATGGAAGTATTGCAGTTTTTCCTACTAAATGAGCATATCTTTCATCTTCAGGATTAACAGCTATACCTGTATCTCCAAGCATAGTTTCTGGTCTAGTTGTAGCTATTTCTAAGAATTCATCACTATCTTTTAAGAAGTATTTTATATGATAAAAGTTTCCTGCTTTTTCTTCATGTTCAACTTCTGCATCAGATAATGTAGTTTTACAATCTGGACACCAGTTTATTATTCTGTTTCCTCTGTATATTTGACCTTTTTCGTAAAGTTTTACAAAGAACTCAGTAACAGCTTCATTACATCCCTCATCCATTGTAAATCTTTCTCTATCCCAGTCACAAGAGTCTCCTAATTGTTTCATTTGGTCAACTATTTTTCTACCAAATTCATTTCTCCAATCCATAGCTCTGTTTAGGAATTCTTCTCTACCTAATTCGTATTTGGTTTTTCCTTCTTGCTCTTTTATTCTTTCACAAACTTTAACTTCTGTTGCTATAGAAGCATGGTCAGTTCCTGGTTGCCATAGAGCTTCATAACCGTCCATTCTCTTCCATCTTATAAGAACATCTTGTAAAGTATGGTCAAGAGCATGTCCCATGTGTAATTGTCCTGTTATATTTGGTGGTGGTAAAACTATACAGAAAGGTTTCTTATCTGGATTTGGACTTGATTTAAAATAACCTTTGTCTAACCACTCATCATAAAGTCTTTTTTCGAAATCTTTTGGATCGTAAGTTTTCGATAAGTTTTTTATTGCCATTGTTAATTCCTCCTTAAATATTGTCATTCTTTTTGTATCATTATAAAATTTATCCTAAATATAGATAAAATATAATTTTTATAACTAAAAAATTCGCTTCGCTCATGTCGCCAACGACTTCGTCCGTTGCTCCATTAAGCAGTTGGAAATTAAAAAGAGCTTTTCATCCTATAAATAAGGACGAAAAGCTCGCGTTACCACCTTAATTCCATAAAATTTTAACTCAAATTATTATGGCTCTTAATAGATATTAACGATTCTCACCGTCTAAACTTACTATTAGTTCAGTTTAGAAACTCCAAAGCTACCTTCTGTAAATATTGACTAAGAAAATCTTCCAGCTATTGATTTTCCTCTCTTATAGTGTATTTACATACTCCTCTTTTTCACAGTTTTTTATATAAAATTATTATTAATAGTTATTATAACTAATTTTTAGGATTATTGTCAATTTAATTATATATTATTCTATTGTGAATAATATGTTACCAAAAATTTTTAGGTTTCACATCTTGCGTAATAGGTCGAATATCATATCCTCTTTCTTTTAAAATAGCTATAATATCATTTAAACAACTTACTGTTCTTGGATTTTCATGTAAAAGTATTACTACTTCTTTTTTTCCCCTTGCATAATATAATATATTGCTAAGTATTTGATCAGGTGATGATTTCCAGTCTTCTGTGTCTATATTCCAATCCCAAACTAAAAATCCTTCTTCAACAAATTTATTATATATATTTTCTAACATATTAGGTTTACTTCCAAAAGGTATTCTAACCAGCCTAGAAGTTTCTCCTGTTATATTATAAAATGTTTTATTGCAAGTTTTAAACTCTTCTATTGCTGAATCATCTGTTGCATATAATTTTGATAATTCATGACTAACACCATGAAATCCCGTTCCATGTCCTTCATCAACTAATCTTTGAACAACATTTTTAAAGACTATCATGTTGTCATTTAACATAAAAAAAGTTCCTTTGACATTATTTTCATCTAAAATATCAACAATTTCCTTTGTATATTTAGATGGACCATCATCAAAAGTTATATATGCAATTTTTTCATTTTTAATATCTTCTGCATTACTATTTCCAACAGACACTAAAACTAGCATAAATAACATAAAAAAAACAACTGATTTTAATATTAATTTTTTATTTGATATCTTCATCTATAATCACTCTTTTTATTGTATTTTATACTGTCATTGTATCCTTAAAATAATACTTTTATTCAAAATATCTCTAATTATTTGTTCCAATTAATTCATCTAAATTTTTCATTTTCTCTAATATTTTATTTAGATGGAAGTTAAATACAGGGCTTTCATTATCTTTAACCTCAATGAATTTCTCTTCATCATTGTATATTTTTTTTACTTCATTATGATTTTCTTTTGTTAAAAATAATTCCTTTTCTAAAAGTTCTATGGATTTTATATGAAAATATATTTGTCTACATAAATCTAATGACTTATCTACAATATCCAGATTACAGTCTGTTTTACTATAGTTTATCTCATCAATAAGCTTTGAATAGATTTCTTCTGAGTTTCTTATTTTAATTTCAATTGAATTTGAATTTAAATTCTTTTTATCAATAACTATATTTCTAACATTTTCTTTGAATAATTCTTTAATTTTAGTAAATTCATTCATAGTATTATTATAGTAATTGGGTCTTGCCATAACATAATTTATTATAAGCCCCATTATTACTCCTATAGATGTGTCAAATATCCTTTGTAGTGAGTAAGCAAGTGGTGCACTATTTATATATCCTAAATATAAAGAGAAAAAAGTAACACTTGAAACTACCAATGATGATAGTTTAAAAATTTCACAAAGTTTTATAACTATCATAATACCTATTCCGCATAAAATAGGATTTTTGGGCATTACTAAAAATAAAAGAAATCCTACTGCTCCTCCAATTAAAGTCCCAAATACCCTTTGCGAACCCATTTTAAAAGATGTTTTTATTGTGTCTTGCATAGTTACAACACAAGCTGTTGCTGCATAAAACAAGTTATCTACAAAAAATCCTGTTAATATGCAAGTTAAAACAACTGCTATACCTGTTTTTAAAGTTCTCATCCCTATAAGCCTGTTCATTTCAATTTCATACCTCCACCGATGTCATTTGTACTTACTTAGTATAATATATTTACTAGTGATATTGGTAGTGTTTCAATAAATTTCTAGTTTATATAATAAAAAAAACTGCCAAAGCAGTTTTTTTATCCTATTTCTATCATCTCTCCATTTTTTGCGTAAATAATTTTCTCGCATATATTGGTAATATGATCCCCTATTCTTTCTAGATATCTTCCTATAAATACAAGTCTTACACCTTGGTTTATGTTTTTCGTTGGATTACTATGCATAACTTGCAAACAATCTTTTCTAACCTTTTCATATAGTTCATCTATTTCATTATCCTTTTGAGCTATATTAAAAGCTAACTCTGCATCATCATTTTTTAATGCATCCCATAGATTTTTTAACATTTCTACACAAATCTCTTTCATTGCAGGTATATCTATCATTTCTTTTATAAATGTATCTTCTCCTATTTCTAAGCTTTCCTTACAAATATTTGTTGAATAATCCCCAATTCTTTCTAATTCAGTTGAAATATCACTAAGAGCATAAATATACCTTAAGTCTCTTGCCAAAGGTTGTTTTAAAGCCATAAGCTCTATACTCCTATCTCTTATATATTCCCTTAATATATCAATATCATCATCTTGCCTTATAAGTTTTTTTAACCCTCTTATATCTTTTTTTAATGTATATTCTATTGATAAATCTACTGCATCCTCACATTTTTCAATCATCCTTAAAGTGTACTCTTTAAGTGATTGTATACTTAAGTCTAAGTTAGTCATAGCTATTTGTTTCCCCTCTTTCTATAATATTTAATCCTATCCAAATCTTCCTGTTATATAGTCCTCTGTTCTTTTATCAACTGGCACTGTAAATATATCTTTAGTATTATTATACTCTATTAATTCGCCATTTAAAAAGAATCCTGTATCATCTGATATACGAGCTGCTTGTTGCATATTATGAGTAACTATTATTATGGTATAATCTTTTTTCAACTCAAATATTAAATCTTCAATTTTTGCTGTAGAAATTGGATCAAGTGCTGAAGTAGGTTCATCCATTAGTATTACATCTGGCTTCATTGCAATGGTTCTTGCTATACATACTCTTTGTTGTTGACCTCCAGATAATCCAAGAGCTGAACTTTTTAATCTATCTTTAACCTCTTCCCATATGGCTGCACTCTTTAAACTTTCTTCTACTATTTTATTTAAAATTTTCTTATCTTTTATTCCATGAATTCTAGGACCATAAGCAACATTATCATATATGCTCATGGGAAATAAATTAGGTTTTTGAAATACCATCCCTATTTTTGTTCTTAAATTTATAACATCACTATTTTTATAAATATCTTCTCCATCTACTTCTACAGTACCCTCTATCTTAACATTGTCTATTAAATCATTCATTCTATTTAAAGTTCTTAAGAAAGTTGACTTACCACATCCTGACGGTCCTATCAAAGCAGTTACCTTATTAGCTTTAATATCCATATTTATTTTTTTGAGAGCTTGCTTTTCTCCATAGTATAAATCTAAATTACTCACATTTAATTTAATTCTATCCATCATACTCATAAAAATCTCTCCTTATATATTTCCCTTACTTAATTTTTTAGCAATCATTTTGGCAGTAGTATTTAAAATTAATACTATAATTATTAAAACAACTCCTACAGTTGCAGATCCTTTAATATCTCCCATCTCCTTAGTCAAAAGATAAGAATGAACTGTAAGTGTTCTTGCACTATCAAATATACTTGAAGGCATACTCGCTACAGTTCCCGCTGTTAATAAAATAGCTGCTGATTCGCCAATAACACGACCTATGGATAATATGACTCCTGATAATATTCCAGGTAAAGCACTCGGTAGAATTACTTTATATAAAGTTTGAAACTTTGTAGCTCCCATTGCCAATGATCCTTCTCTATATTCATTTGGTACAGTTTTCAATGCTTCTTCCGTAGTTCTTATGATTACTGGAAGAATTATTATAGCTACAGTTAATGCTCCTGAAAGTATGGAGTACTGCAGTTTTAAAGTTACTACAAAAAATATTCCTCCAAATAAACCATATATTATTGATGGTATTCCTGCCAAACATTCTGTAGCAAATCTTATAATTTCAACAATTCTTCCTTTTTTAGCATATTCATGAAGATATATAGCTGATAAAATTCCTACAGGTGTTGCTACTCCTATTGAAATTAGCACCATATAAACTGTGCTAACTATCATTGGCAATACTCCTCCTTCTCCAGATGGTGAGTAGTCACTAAATATATAATTTAAATTAATTCCCTTTATTCCATTAACAAATATAAACCCAACTATTAACACTAATAATCCCACTGTTATAAAAGAGGATGTATATAATAAAAAATTTAATATGTTATCTTTCAATTTTCTCATACTACTTATCCCCCTTGCTTGTAAGTTTTCTTAATACTAAATTCAGTATTAAGATGAACATGAATAATACAACTCCTGTTGCAAATAACATTTCTTGATGTGTTCCATAGGCATATCCCATTTCAAGAGCTATATTTGTAGTTAAAAGTCTGACACTGTCTACTATTGAAGTTGGTATTACTGGTGAATTTCCTGCAACTAATATTACTGCCATTGTTTCTCCTATAGCTCTACCTACTCCCAATACTACAGCTGCAAGTATGCCTGATTTTGCTGCTGGCAAAGTTACTCTAAATATAGTTTCTGTTGTAGATGCTCCTAGAGCTAAAGATCCTTCTTTATATGATGCAGGTACTGCTTTTATGGCTGTTTGTGAAACTGAAATTATGGTTGGTAGCATCATTATTGCTAAAACTAATATAACTGCAAGTAAACTTTGTCCCTTTGGTAAATTTAAAATAGATTGGATTTTTGGTACTATAAAGGCTAATCCAAATAATCCATATAATACTGATGGTATTCCTGATAATAATTCAACGGCCGGTAATATTATTCTTTGCACTGGTTTTGGTGCAATTTCTGCTAAAAAGGTTGCTGTAAAAGTCCCTATTGGTACTCCTATAATCAATGAACCTAAGGTAGCTAAAACAGAAGCTGCTATCATAGATGTAACTCCAAATTTATCTGAATTAGGTAGCCAATCTGTTCCCATAATAAAATCCATAAAAGAATATCCTTTAAATAAAAATGGTGTTAATCCTTTGTAAAATACAAACCCTATGATTAATAATAAACTTATAACTGAAATAAATGCGCTTATCATAAAAATTTTACTTGCTATATTTTCTATTAAGTATTTTCTATTATTACTTTTGCTTATTTTAGGTTCATCATTGGATATAATTTCATTTTTTTCTGTTATTTGTTCATTAATCAAAATACTCCCCCCTTAATCTATTATCTTTAATGTACTTTTATTCTTTATGCATTTTGTATTCTTTTCAACTTAATAATAAAGTTTGAAAGTTAAAAGTATATTATGATTATGTTAATATTATGTAAAGTATATATTATTTTATTTTGTAAAAACAAAAAATTCACTTTGTTCATGTCGCCAACTACTTCGTCCGTTGCTCAAGTTAATAAGTTGGAAATTATAAATCATCCACAGATAGAATAATTTATAATTTCCTTACAATTAAAAAATCGCCCTTTCAAGGCGATTTTTATTAATCTATAAATTCTATTAAGTCTTTTCCTAATTTAGATATTCTAGCTAAAGAATAAACATCATATCCTTTTTCGTCTAGTTTTTTTCTACCGACTTGGAACGATTTTTCTATAACTATACCTATTCCAGCAACTTTTGCTCCAGCCATTTCCACTAATCTAGCCGCTCCAAGTGCTGCTTCTCCATTGGCTAAAAAGTCATCTATTATAAGTATTTTATCATCAGAACTTATATAATTCTTAGATAAAGTTAATTCATAATCCATAACTTTTGTAAATGAATGTACTGTTGTCTGATAAACTTCTCCATTTAATATTTTTGATTGTTGTTTTTTAAGAATTACCATAGGTAAATTCATCTGTAAAGCTGTCATAACAGTTGGTGCTATTCCTGAACTTTCTATTGTAAGTATTCTAGTTATTCCATGATTTTTAAAATATTCTTTAAAATAAGTTCCCATTTCATACATTAACTTTGCATCAACTTGATGATTTAAAAATGAATCTACTTTAAGAACTGTTTCATTTAAAGCCCTACCGTTATTTACTATTCTCTCTTTTAAACTTTTCATTACATTCCCTCACATTCTAGTATTAATTGTTCATTAACTATATCTTCTATTTTTTCCTTCTTATCTTCTCTTAATATTATATTTAAAACTAGTGCAACTATTGTTCCCGTCGATATACCAGAAGCAAATATCATTTGTAATCCTTCTGGTAACTGAGATATAAAATCTGGTCTGAATGTTACTCCCAAACCAAGTCCTATGGATGTTGCTATTATTAGTAAATTTCTATCATTTATTTCAACTGAGCTTAAAGTTTTTATTCCTGATGCTGCAACTGTTCCAAACATTACTATTCCTACCCCTCCAAGTACTGGGGAAGGTATTGTATTTATTATTGCTGCAACTTTTGGAAATAAGCCAAGTACTACTAAAATTATTCCTGCCATCGATGCTACATACTTACTTGCTACCTTTGTTAAAGGTATTAAACCTACATTTTGACTAAATGATGTATTTGGAAATGCTCCCATAGCACCACCAATTATACTGCCTATACCATCTGCTAATACTCCTGCACCAACTTTCTCATCATCCATATCCACCTCAGATACTTCTCCTATTGCTTTTAAACATCCTACTGTTTCTATTGTTGTTACAAAATAAGCTGGTAAAAATGCTATTAATGCTTTTAAATTAAAAGCTACCCCATATTGGAATATTTGTGGTATGGCTATAAAATTTGCTTGTGATATGGATGATAAATCAACCATTTCTAATGGTATACAAATTAAATATCCAGAAATCATTCCTATAAGTATGGATGCACTACTAAGCATTCCCTTTCCATATCTATTCAATAACAAGGTAATTATCATTACAAACATGGCAACTGATATATTTATTAAACTTCCATAATCAGTAGCTCCACTTCCTCCTGCTGCCCAATCCATTGACACTGGCAATAAAGTAAGCCCTATTAAACATACAACTGTTCCTGTAACTATTGGTGGAAACAACTTCATTAAAGGTTTTATAAAATAACTTAAAATAATTTCAAAAAATGCACCTAAGATTGTTGCTCCAATTATTCCAGGTAGCCCAAGTACTGAACCTACCGATATAGATGGTGAAACAAAAGTAAAGTCTGTTCCCATTATACAAGCAACTTTAGATCCAACTCTTCCTATACCTCTCGCTTGAATTATTGTAGCTATACCTGCCGATAATATTGATGCACTAATTACTGCTGTTGACATAGCTGCATTAAATCCCAATTCACTTGATATGACAAGTGGAACTACTATTATCCCCCCAAAAGCTGCAAATATATGCTGCAATCCTAAAAGGATTTTTGTTACTAACTTTGGATTATAATTTACTCCATAACTTAAATTACTTTCCATTTTCATACTTGACGAATTCATAACACTGTCTCCCATAAATTTATTTTGTGTATATGACTCAGTTTCTAGCAGTTTAATAAAATTTTTAAGAATAAAAAATACCTCGATATAAATATCGAGGTATTTAGCCTAAAATAAATACAAGTAACCTAAAATAAAGCTTTTGTATTTATATAAATTCTTTAAACTATACCTCGTAGTCTACTAATTAATGGTTAGTAGGTAGAAACTTGCGGACCATATTACCGCCAAATATACGAGTCATTTAATTTTATATTATTGTATCATATCTAATTTTTTTGTAAATAGTTTTTATATAATTATTTAGTAGGAACTTTTATAAATCCTTCTTTAGATACTATATTTTGTCCTTCATCACTCATGATGAAATCAATAAATCCTTTTGCTTCGTCAGTTAATGAATCCTTTTTATTTACCACTAAAAATGGTCTAGAAATTGGGTATTTATTAGCTACAACATTATCATCATTAGCTTTAACACCATTTATTTTTAAATCATTTAATGTTTTATCTAAATATCCAAATGATATGTATCCTATTGAATTTTTATTACCTTCTACTGTTGATTTAACATTTCCTGAACCATCACATATTTGAGCATCTTTAGTTAAAGCATCAGATTCAAATCCTACAATTTCTTGAAATCCATCTCTAGTTCCAGATCCCTCTTCTCTTGATACTACAACTATTTGAGCATCTTCTCCTCCAACTTCTTTCCAGTTAGTTATTTTTCCTGTAAATATGTCTTTAACTTGATCCATTGTTAAGTCCGATACTTTATTTTCTGTATTTGTGACAACTGCTATACCATCTATAGCAATTTGAGTTTCATCTAAACTTTGTGCTTCTTCATATTTTAAATCTCTAGATGACATTCCTAAATTAGAAGTTCCATCTATAGTATTTTTTATACCTGCTGATGAGCCAACTTGTTGTACTTCTATTTTAACATCATTATTTTTTTCATATTCTTGTGCCAACACTTCCATTGTTGGACCTACTGAAGTGGAACCTGATATGGTTATTTTTGATGTTTTACTTTCCGAAGAATTACTACTATCACATCCTATCACTAAACCACTTATCATTACTGCTCCACATAATAAAGTAACTATTTTCTTTTTAAACATCCTAA
>ERZ827104.1285-NODE-1285-length-22769-cov-3.708154_pt1 | contig 22769 bp, 21 predicted proteins | sample MGYA00519781_ERZ827104 | MGnify/ENA primary metagenome ERZ827104 (study PRJEB31778, sample SAMEA3449257) | human gut metagenome | biome: human gut; feature: human-associated habitat; material: faeces | place: United Kingdom | collected 2010/2012 ...
TTTCCCGCAAGCCGATTCTTCCCTCGGAGGAGGAACTGGCAGAAAATAACCGGAGCCACAGCGCCAAGCTGCGGGTATGTGAACGAATATAGGACACCAGGACCGGACAAAAAACGGTCTTACGATACAAGGGAGTGAGCCGCCATGCAGAGCGCAGCATACGATCTTTCAATATACGAGCCCAAGCCCAAACGACAGGCAGAACAGTCGCCGAAGGTACGGGTAGTAGCGCAGCACAGTCAGGAGGAACTGGCCCGGCCCAAGATGCTGGCAAAGGCAGTGGGTCTGGTGGTTCTGCTGACCGTATCCCTGTGTATGCTGCTGTACAGCAACGCAGTGCTGACCGAGCTCAGCGATCAGGTGGCAGAGGCCCAGGAAAAGCACCAGATGCTTCTGGCAGAGAATGAGCGTCTGCAGACCTCCATCGAAAGCCGGATGTCGCTGCGGAACATTGAGGACATTGCCAAAAACGAGCTGGGGCTCTCCGAGCTGGAGCCGTATCAGGTCACCTATGTCAACCGCTGCGGCGGCGATAAGATCGTGACCAACGAAAGCACACCGTCAGGAGCTTCGATCCTGGAGGAAATTACAGATACGATCGGTTCCGCTTTGGAATATCTGAGGATCAGTTTCAATAAAAATTAAGTTGAATTGAGAGTTAAGAACCGTGTCTGTCCTTAACTCTTGATTTCTTTTCACGGGAAATTTCGGATTTTATCACAATTTGCAGGGAGGCAGCGCATTGGAGCAGAAAGGCATGGGTTCAAGACTGTTCGGGTCGCGCACACGGCTGATTATTATGACGCTGGGCGCAGGCTTTGCCATTCTTATAATCCGTCTGTTTTATTTGCAGGTGGTCCAGGCGGATATGTGGAAGGAAAAAGCCAGCAGTCAGCAGATGTATTCCACATCCATTTCCGCCAACCGCGGCAATATCTATGACCGCAATATGAAAACACTTGCCAAGAGCGTCACCGTCTGGACGGTGTTCATTTCGCCGGCGGAGATGGAGGAGGACCAGCGGGAGCTGGTGGCTTCGGGCCTTTCGGAGATCCTCGATGTGGATTACGACATGGTCTATGAAAAATCGCTCAAGACCTGGCGGTATAATGAGACCATCAAGAAGAAGGTGGACAATGACACCGCCGATGAAGTGACAGCCTTCATCAAGGAAAATGACATCAAGGGCATCTATCTCAGCGAAGATACCATGCGCTATTATCCCTATGGCAACCTGGCATCCACTGTGCTGGGCTTTACCGGCAATGACGGCACCGGCGCCTATGGCCTGGAAGCCTACTACAACAAGACCCTGTCCGGTACCAACGGCGTCATCGCCTCGGTGCGCAACGCCAAGGGAACTGCCATGCCCTTCAGTGAGCAGCAGATCTACGATGCGGAGGACGGACAGAGCCTGGTGCTGACCATCGATGAAACAGTGCAGCACTATCTGGAAAAGCACCTGGAAAATGCCGTACAGGAGCATGAGGTGCAGAACCGTGCTGTGGGCATTGTGATGAATGTCAAGACCGGAGAGATCCTGGGTATGTCCACCAAGCCGGACTTTGACCCCAACAACCCCAGTGAGATTTACGATACCAATACCAAGGCGGAGCTGGACGAGATGAAAGAGGAAGCCGGCGACGACGAGGAGAAACTGGACGAATACTATACAGCCCTGGGTGAAGCCCAGATGGCCCAGTGGCGGAACAAGGCCATTTCTGACCCCTACGAACCGGGATCGGTATTCAAGCTGATCACCGCGTCGGCGGCGCTGGAGACCGGCACAGTCACCGGTTCCACCCCGTTCTACTGCCCGGGCTATATCGAGGTAGCGGGCAACCGGATTTCCTGCTGGAAGATTGGCGGTCACGGTGCCATCGACTTTGTAGGCGCCATCAAGGGTTCCTGCAACCCGGCTTTTATCATGACCGGTCAGGCCCTGGGCGCGGAACTGTTTATGGAGTACCTGGATAAGTTCGGCCTCTATGACATCACCGGCGTGGACCTCCCCGGCGAGGCCACCAGCATCATGCACAGCCGGGAGACCATGATGAATGAGAACATGGCGTCCCTTTCGTCGGCATCCTTCGGTCAGACCTTCAAGGTCACTGCCCTGCAGCTGATGACGGCGGTCAACGCCTCGGTCAACGGCGGCTACCTGATGCAGCCCTATATCGTTTCCCAGGTGCTGGACAGCGACGGCAATGTGGTTTCCAATACCGAGCCGGTGGTGGTGCGCCAGGTCATCTCGGAGGAGACCTCGGCCCTCATCGCCTCCTATGCGGAGCAGGTTGTCAGCGGCGAGGGCGGTTCGGGTGCCCGTGCTGCTGTGCCCGGCTACCGCATCGGCGGTAAGACCGGTACATCCCAGAAGCTGGACCAGGAAGGCGATGACATCATCCTTTCCTTCTATGGCTTTGCCCCGGCAGACGATCCTGAGATCGCCGTGCTGGTCATGCTGGATGAGCCCCAGAAGAACAACCAGTACGGTTCGGTTATCGCCGCGCCGGTTGTGGGCAATATTCTGGCGGATATTCTGCCCTATCTGGGCTTCGAGCCCAACTACACCGAGGAGCAGCTCTCCTCGGCTGATATGGCAACACCCTATCTGATCAACTATGGCCTCCAGGAGGCCCAGACCAATCTGGTGCAGGCTGGTCTGCAGTACCGGGTAGTGGGCAACGGCACCACAGTTGTGGACCAGACCCCGGGTGCGGCGATGCCTATCCCCGGCGGCGGCACCGTTGTGCTCTACACGGAGGAGACCGAAAGACAGACGGCTGCGGTGCCCTATGTCATCGGCAAGTCGGGCAATGAGGCCAATCGTATGATCCTCAATGCCGGCTTCAATATCAAGATCGAGGGCGAGAGCATCGAGCACGAGGGCTGTGTGGCAGTGAGCCAGTCCATTGAGGCAGGCGAAAATGCCGAGATCGGCACCGTCATCACCGTCACCTTTGAAGTGCAGGGAAATGCCCTGCCGGATTAAAAAACGCTACAAGGACCGGGAGGGTCTATCATGCTTCTTACAAAACTGCTGGAGGGGATCACCTGGGAAGGGGAAGCCCCGGAATGTGAAATTGTCGGTCTGACTGCGGATTCCCGTCAGCTGGAACCGGGTTGGGTCTATGTCTGTCAGAAAGGACAGCGGTTCGACGGCCACGACTTTGCCGCGAAGGCACTGGAACTGGGTGCGGCCGCTGTGGTAGTGGACCGGGACCTGGGACTTCCCCGGCAGATCCGGGTGGAGGATACCCATGCGGCCTATCCGCTGCTCTGTGCCAACTTCTTCGGACGCCCGGCAGATTCCATGAAGATGATCGGCGTCACCGGCACCAACGGCAAGACCACCAGCGTCTTTCTCATCAAGCACCTGCTCACTGCGGCGGGGCACCGCACCGGACTGATCGGCACGGTACAGAATGAGATCGGCGACCTGGTGCTGCCGGCAAAGTTCACCACACCGGACCCCTATCAGCTCCAGTCGATGCTGGCGAAGATGCGGGCAGCCGGCTGTGAATATGTGGCGATGGAGGTATCCTCCCATGCGCTGGACCAGCACCGGGCGGATGGCATCCACTTTAATGTGGCGGTGTTCACCAACCTGACCCTGGACCATCTGGACTATCACCACACCATGGAAGAGTATTTCGCTGCCAAGCGCAAGCTCTTTGACCGGTGTGACACAGCCGTGCTGAATATTGATGACGAGCATGGACGCATCCTGGCAAAGGAGCTCTCCTGCCGCACCGTAACCATCTCGGACAAGGACGACACCGCCGACTATCTGGCGGGGAATATCCGAATCCGTTCGGACGGCAGCAGCTTTGTGGTGCTGCACGGCGGCGAGCTGGAGAAGGTGAATATCTCCACCCCCGGGGACTTCTCCATCCACAATGCGCTGGGCGCTCTGGCGGCAGTGACCGAGGCAGGCGTCCCTATGGCACAGGCGGCGGCAGACCTGGCGGACTGCGCCGGTGTGCCGGGACGGTTCGAGGTCGTGCCCAACGCTCTGGGCTTCACTGTGATCCGGGACTATGCCCACACCCCTGACGGCATTGACAATGTGCTGTCCACCGTCCGGGGCATCACCAATGACCGCATGGTGGTGCTGTTCGGCTGCCCGGGACTCCGGGACAGCTCCAAGCGCCCTGCCATGGCGGCAGCAGTGGCAAAGTATGCCGACTTTGTGATCCTCACCTCGGATAACCCCCGGGAGGAGCCGGAGGAGAAAATCATCAAGGATGCCCTTCCCGGTCTCACTGCCAGCGGCAAACCGTACAAAATTATCTCCGACCGGTACGAAGCCATCGAATATGCGCTTGAAACCTGCGGGGAAGGTGATATACTCTTATTGCTGGGCAAAGGCCATGAGGACTACCAGGTTCTGGCAAGCGGAGCGAACTATTTCAATGAAAAGGAAATTGTAGGGGAGCTTTCCCGTAAGATTGCCCGGCAGAGAACCGAAGGATCGGAGAAGTAATACAGTTATGGAACAGATGTCAGCCTATGAAATCGCAAAGGCACTGAATGCGGAATATCATGGGGAAGATGTGGCAATCGACCACATCTCCACCGATTCCCGGGACCTCTCGGGGAACTGTCTGTTTGTGGCACTGGAGGGCGAGCGCACCGATGGTCACCGCTATGTGGCGGCAGCACTGCGCGGCGGTGCCCGTCTGGCAGCGGTACAGAAGCCGATGGAGGGCCTCACTCCCGAGGAGGAGAGCCGTCTGCTGCGGGTGGAGAACACCTTCTATGCGCCGCTGGCGATTGCGGCAGCCTATCGCAAGCGCTATTCCCTGCTGACAGTGGGTGTCACCGGCAGCGTGGGCAAAACTACCACCAAGGACTTTATCGCGGCGGTGCTGTCTGCCCGGTACAAGACACTCAAATCCCAGGGCAATCACAACAATGAGTTCGGCCTGCCGGTCACAGTCTTTGAGCTGGACCCCAGCTATCAGGCCGGTGTGTTTGAGATGGGCATGGACGCCCGTGGGGACATCAGCCGCCTGACTGCGGTGGTAAAGCCGGATATCGGCGTCATCACCAATGTGGGTGTATCCCATCTGGAGCGGCTGGGCACCCGGGAGAATATCCTGGCAGCCAAGCTGGAGATCACCGAGGGCATGGCAGACGGCAGCCCGCTGATCCTCTGCGGGGACAACGACCTGCTCTCCACCGTGGAGATCCCCCGGCTGCGGGTGCTGCGCTACGGCATTGAGGCACCGGATCTGGATGCCCGGGCTGAGGAAATTGTCACCGGCGAAGGGGAGACCCGTTTTGTCATCGTCTGGAAGGGCGGACGCTATCCTGCCCGGATTCCTGCCATGGGCCGTCACAATGCCATGAATGCTCTGGCTGGGTTCCTGGTGGGAATCGAAGCCGGCATGACTCCCGAGGAGGCCGCTGAGGCCCTGTCCGGGTATGCCATTTCGGGAATGCGCCAGCGGGTGCGGCTCTGGAACGGCATCAAGGTGGTGGAGGACTGCTACAACGCCGCCCCGGATTCGATGAATGCCGCTCTGGATACGCTGTCCGGCATGGAGTGCGAAGGCCGGAAGATCTGTGTCTTTGCGGATATGCGGGAGCTGGGCAGCGCGTCGGATGAGTCCCATCGGGCCATCGGACAGCATGCGGCCCGGGTAGCGGACAAGCTGCTGGTCTATGGCCCCCAGTCCCATCTCTATGTGGAGGGAGCCAATGCCGCCGGTCTTTCGGATGCCCGGGAATACCCCGACCGTCCGGCTCTGACCCAGGCGGTGCGGGAAGCAGTCCGTCCCGGGGATATTGTCTGGTTCAAGGGCAGTCTGCTCATGAATCTGGAGGAGGTACTGCGGGCTGTCTTTCCCGATGCGGAATAAGCCCTGCAGCCAGGATAAAACCAAAATTACAGGAGAGTTTCTTCGATGAATACAACAGCAATACTGGCTGTGGCAGCCATTGGCTTTGCGGTGTCGGCAGTCAGCGGATATTTTCTGATTCCCTATCTGCACAAGCTGCACTTTGGACAGACCATTCTGGACATCGGCCCCAGCTGGCACAAGAATAAGCAGGGCACTCCCACCATGGGCGGCTTCATGTTCATTTTTGCCATTCTCATCGCGTCGGTGGTGGGATACTTCATGTTGAGCCAGGGGAAAAATGACCTCTGGCATGGCACACAGGTGGAGATCGCCCGGTACTGGGGCACCATTCTGCTGGCGGTATCTTTTGGTATAATCGGCTTTGTTGACGACTATATTAAGGTAGTGAAAAAACGCAATCTCGGTCTGACTGCCATCCAGAAGCTCATCATGCAGTTTGTGGCGGCAGGACTGTATATGCTGATCCTCTACACTGCCGGAGATACTTCCACCGTGCTGATCATTCCCTTCCTGGGCCAGCTCGACCTGGGACTTGTCTACTTCCCGCTGTGTGTGGTGGGCATCGTCTATATCACCAACTCGGTCAACCTCACCGATGGCCTGGACGGTCTGTGCGGTTCGGTGACCTGTGTATCGGCACTGGGCTTCATGATGGTGTCCGCGACCATGGGCTTCGGCGGCATCAACCTGCTGTCCACAGCGCTGGCAGCTGCCTGCCTGGGCTTCCTGGTCTGGAATTTCTATCCCGCCAAGGTGTTCATGGGCGATACCGGCTCCATGTTCCTGGGCGGTATGGTCACCGGTCTGGCCTTCGGTGTGGGCATGCCCCTGATCCTCGCCTTCCTGGGGATCATCTATATCTGTGAATCCATGTCGGTGGTGCTGCAGGTCATCTCCTTCAAGACCACCGGCAAGCGGATCTTCAAAATGAGCCCTATCCATCATCACTTTGAGATGTGCGGGCTGAGTGAAGTGAAGATCGACTTTGCTTTTTCTGCTGTCACCGCGGTGGGCGCTGTCCTGGCTGTGCTGGCAGTGCGCTTTATCTGATTTTTCGAATGCAAACGGAGGGAAGCTGATTTGGCTAAAATGTCCGATTCCCCGAGACGGAAGCTGTTCCGGCCTGTGCCGGGACAGATGGATATGGTCTTTTTCCTGATCACCATGCTGCTTTTGGTGATCGGGCTTATTATGCTGTTTTCTGCCAGTTATGCCAATGCCTATTATCTGCTGGGCAACAGCTTCCATTACATCAGCCGTCAGCTGCTCTTTGCTGTGCCGGGTGTGATCGCTATGCTCGTCATCTCCCGGATCGATTACCATATCTTCCATCGGCTTGCCTATCCGCTGATGGCGGCCTCCCTGGTGATGCTGGTGATCGTATTCTTCATGCCGGCACTCAACAATGCCCACCGGTGGATCTTCATCGGTGACCTCATCAACTTCCAGCCCTCGGAGATCGCCAAGTTCTCCCTTGTAATCCTCTATGCCCACTGGATGTCCATCAATCCCGGTTCTGTCCGGCGGATCGAGGGACTCATTCCCTATGGCTGTGTGCTGGGTGTGATCATCCTTCTGCTCATCGCCGAGCCGCATCTGTCCGCCATGGTAATTGTGGTGGGCATGGCGCTCATCATGCTGATCCTCGGCGGACTCAACCTGCGTCTGCTGTGTGCCGCTGGGATTGCTGGCGATCTTTGTCATGGGTAAATGGGACCGTCTGATGGGACGGCTCCAGGTGTGGTGGAACCCCGAGGCAGATGCCCGGGGCGATGGCTGGCAGACACTTCAGTCGCTCTATTCCATCGGTTCCGGCGGCCTGATGGGCACCGGCATCGGCAATTCCCGGCAGAAGTATCTGTTCCTGCCGGAGCCTCAGAACGACTTTATCTTTGCCATTGTCTGTGAGGAGCTGGGCTTTATCGGCGCCACCCTGATCCTGCTGCTCTTTGCCTTGCTGATCTGGCGGGGCTTTGTCATCGGGGTCCGGGCCCGGGACCGGTTCGGCAGCTTCATTGCCCTGGGCCTGACTGCCCAGCTGGCACTGCAGGTGCTGCTCAACATCGCTGTGGCAACCAACAGTTTCCCGAATACCGGCATCGGTCTGCCGTTCTTCTCCTATGGAGGAACCTCGCTGATGATGCTGCTGGGACAGGTGGGCGTAATCCTTTCCGTGTCCCGTCAAACCAAGCCGGAGGACGAATGATCCATGAAAATTCTCTTTGCCTGCGGCGGTACAGCCGGACATATCAACCCGGCACTGGCAACCGCCAACTATATCCGAAGCCGTTATCCTGATACCCAGGTGCTGTTTATCGGCAGCCCCAAGGGAATGGAGGCCCGTCTGGTCCCGGAAGCTGGCTATGACTTTGCTCCGGTGGAGCTCAAGGGAATCCAGCGCCGGCTCTCCTGGCACAATTTCTGCTATAATCTCTCGTCCATGGAGCTGCTCTGCACCTGCTGGGGCAAGATCCGCCGTATTCTGCGTCAGTTCCAGCCCGATGTGGTGGTGGGAACCGGCGGCTATGTCAGCGGACCGGTCCTGCGGCAGGCAGCCCGGATGGGATTCAGGACGGTCACCCATGAATCCAATGCCTATCCCGGCATGACCACCCGGCTCATTGCCAAGACCGCTGACAAGGTGCTCCTGGCAGTGCCGGAGGCCGCGGCTCATCTGGAATGCCGCCGGGAACCCATTGTCACCGGCAGTCCGGTGCGGGAGGAGATCCTCTTTGCCGACCGTGCCGCTGCCCGGGAAAAGCTGGGCGTCGGGGACCGGGTGTGCATTCTCTCCTTTGGCGGCAGCCTGGGAGCTGAGCGCATCAACCGGGCCATGGCAGAGGTGGTGGCGCACTTTGCACCCACCGGGCGCACCCATCACATCCATGCCACCGGCGCCTATGGCACCGAGCTGTTCCCCGAGTGCCTGCGGGAGCTGGGGGCGGACATCACCGGCGATCCCCACATGGATATCCGGGAGTATATCCGGGATATGGCGGACTGCCTGGCAGCGGCGGATCTGGTGATCTGCCGGTCGGGCGCCATGACCCTCACCGAGCTGGAGGCAGCCGGACGGGCATCCATCCTGATTCCCTCGCCCAATGTGGCGGAGAACCATCAGTACCACAATGCCATGGTGCTGGCGGAACACGGAGCGGCGGTGGTGATCGAAGAAAAGGATCTCACCGGCGAACGGCTCTGCCAGACCATTGAGGAGCTGCTCTCTGACCCGGCCCGTCTGACCGAGCTGGGGAAGAAGGCGGCCTCTCTGGCCCGACTGGACGCCAATGAGCGCATCAGCCGGGAGATTCTCGAGCTGGCACAGGAGCCGGCAAAGGCCTGAAGATGAAAAAACCTGCACCCTTTTGTATGGATTGCATAGGATAGACTAAAAGCGCTTTCCAAACCGCATCAAATCAGGAGGGTGGGACCATTTCATGGCAGTTTACATAATCGAGGGAAGTACGCCCCTGCACGGGAATATCCGGGTGCATGGCGCGAAAAACGCGGCTCTTCCGGTGCTGGCAGCAGCACTGCTCCCGCCGGAGAGCGAGATCGAAGGCTGTCCCCGGCTGAGCGATACCGCGGCGGCAATGAATATCCTGCGATCGCTGGGCTGTCGGGTGGAGCAGCAGCCGGATGGCACTGCACAGGTGGATTCCCGCTCAGCCCAGGGCTGGGAAATTCCCGAAAGCTGTATGCGGGAGATGCGTTCTTCCATCATTTTTCTCGGGGCGATCCTGACCCGGTACGGACGGGCCAGGGTATCCTTCCCCGGCGGCTGTGAGCTGGGGCCCCGGCCCATTGATCTGCATCTGGCCGCGCTGGAGCGCATGGGTGCGGTGATCCGGGAGGACCACGGCGCCCTGGACTGCACTGTCCCCATGGGACGGCTGCACGGAGCTGAGATTGTGCTCAGTTTCCCGTCGGTGGGGGCGACCCAGAATGTCCTCATCGCGGCGGTGCTGGCAGAGGGACGCACCATTTTGCGGGGCGCGGCCCAGGAGCCGGAGATCGATGATCTGATCCGCTTCCTGAATGGAGCCGGCGCCAGAATCCGGCAGGACTTTGCCGGGACGCTGATCGTGGACGGGGTGGATTCGCTTCATGCGGTGCGTCACCGGGTGATCCCCGACCGCATTGCCGCAGCTACCTATCTGTGCTGTGCTGCGGCGGCAGGGGGCAGCATCACCGTGGAGGGCTGTGTGCCCGCCCATCTGGCAGCGGTGCTTCCGCCGCTGGAACAGGCCGGCTGCCGGGTGCGTACCTGGCGGGACGCGGTTGCCATCACTGTGCCGGAGCGTCTGGGGTCACTGGGCTGGGTGCGCACCATGCCGTATCCCGGTTTTCCCACCGATGCCCAGGCCCCGTTGATGGCGGCAGCCCTCCGGGCAGACGGCACCACCGTTTTTACCGAAACGATTTTCCAGAACCGTTACCGCCATGTGAACGAGATGGCCCGGATGGGCGCCCGTGTCCGCACCGAGGGCAAGGTGGCAATCGTCACCGGAGTGCCCCGGCTGCATGGGGCATCGGTGCGCTGTACCGATCTCCGGGGCGGAGCGGCGCTGTGTGCGGCGGCATTGGCTGCCGAAGGACAGAGTGTGATCGCCGAGATCCATCATATTGAACGCGGGTATGAACACCTGGACGAAAGCCTCCGTCAGCTGGGGGCGAATATCACAAGGAGCGACCATGAAACAGAAGCAGAGGAAACCCAAACCGAACAGCCGACCACCTCAGAAGAAGGTGCCGGTGCGTAAAAAACGCCGGCGTCGGGGGAGAAATCTGCTCTATTACATCATGTTCACCATGATTGCCGTGGCAGTGGGGCTGATTCTGTCGCTGACGGTGTTTTTCAAGATCGAAACCATCGAAGCCGAAGGACTGACCCACTATACGCCGGAGGAGGTCATCCAGACCACCGGAATCCAGCTGGAGGATAACCTGTTCCGGGTGGATGACCGGAAGGTATCTCAGGCGCTCACCGATACATATCCCTATATCGAGTCGGTGCAGCTGCGCCGGAATCTCCCCTCCAAACTGACCCTCAAAATCACCGAAGCCCAGCCGCTGGGTACCTTCTTACAGGAGGATGGCAGCTATGTGGTGGTCAGTGACAAGGGGCGTGTGCTGGAGCTGGGCAGCGGGACACCGCCGTCCGGGATTCTGGTGGTGAACGGCGTCACCATCGAGGATGCGCAGCTCTGCAAGAATATCCCGGAGGAGAACAATGAATCCCTGGGAATGCTGCGGTATCTGGTGGAGGCGATCAATGCCACAGGATTTGAGAACATCACCAAGATTGACCTGTCCGACCGTCTGAATATGTATATTGTCTATGAGGACCGGGTGAAGATCGAGCTGGGCAGTGAGAACCAGCTGCCTGACAAGCTGGACTTTGCGAAATACGCCCTGGATAACAATGTCCGGGCCGATTTTGAAGGGATTATGGATGCCACCATGGTCAAGAAGATCAGCATTCTGCCGGCAGAGATCCACGAGCCGGGCTATCATGGAGAGCTGGTGGAGACCGATCCGGAAGAGGGAGAGGAAACCGACGGCGAGGAGACCGCGGACGGCGAGGAAACTGCGGACGGGGAGGAATCCGAGCAGACCGGAGCAGAGGCGGACGGCGGAGAGACAGCGTCCTCGGAGGAGGGAGCTTCCCAGCCGGAAGAAAACAGCTGACCGGCGGTATTTCGCCATCTTCCGCAGTCCCTGCGGATTATGATGAAAGAGTGAATCGAAGTTACGGAAAATCCTGTGGATTTTATGGGACATCTACAATATTTGGGATAAAAACAGTTGCGAAAAGCGCTGTTTTCTGATAAACTAAGTTTGGTATATTATCGAAAGCCCCCTGGAAATCAGTGGAGGATTCTGGTAATTCGGGCAGGACAGTTTCAGGCCTTGGCCTTAAAATATTCGAGAAGTATAAAAAGGGGTTACGAGCATTATGCAGATGAATTTCAACATCGACAACAATGACTTCGAGAAAGAAACCAATATCAAGGTCGTGGGTGTCGGCGGCGGCGGCGGAAACGCAGTGAACCGCATGGTCAGCGAAGGCGTGCAGAGTGCGGAATTCATCGCCATCAATACCGATAATCAGGCGCTCAAGCGCTCTCTGGCTTCCCAGAAGATCCATATCGGCGTAAAGCTCACCCGTGGTCAGGGTGCAGGCGGTATTCCCGAAAAGGGCCAGCGTGCTGCCGAGGAGAACCGTGACGAGATCGCCGCGGCACTCAAGGGCACCGACATGGTATTCATCACTGCCGGTATGGGCGGCGGTACCGGTACCGGTGCGGCTCCCGTCGTAGCGGAAGTGGCGCACGATATGGGCATTCTCACCGTGGGTATTGTCACCAAGCCGTTCCTGTTCGAGGGCGCCCGGCGTATGAGCCAGGCAGAACTGGGTATCGCGGCTCTCCGTGAGAATGTGGATGCCCTGCTGGTGATCCCCAACGAGCGTCTGAAGCTCATCTCCGAAGAGAAGATCACCCTGCTCAATGCTTTCTCCCAGGCCGACCTGGTGCTGAAGAAGGGTGTACAGAGCATCTCTGACCTGATCAATATCCCCGGCATCATCAACCTGGACTTTGCCGATGTTGTTTCCATTATGAAGGGCGCTGGCCTGGCTCACATGGGCACCGGCTCCGCCACCGGCAAGGACAAGGCAGAAGTGGCAGCCAAGATGGCGATTTCCTCGCCTCTGCTGGAAACTTCCATTGACGGCGCCAAGGGCGTTATCATCAACATCACCGGTTCGGTGGATATGAGCCTGGAGGAAGTGGACCTGGCTTCCCAGATCGTCCATGACGCAGCCCATCCCGATGCGAACATCATCTGGGGTGTATCCTGCGACGAGAACCTGGAGGACGAGATCCACATCACCGTCATTGCCACCGGCTTTGAAAAGGACCCGGAGGATTTTGAGATCCCCAACTACAAGTTCAAGAGCGAGCCTTCCCAGAAGGTGACCGGCGCAGCTGCTGAAAACAATGCCTCTGCTGAGAATGCAGGCACTGCCTCTGCTGAGGGAACCGCTGCCGGAGAAGATGACGAGGACGATGAGGACTTCTTCCAGATCCTCAACATCTTCAACACCAAGCGCTGACTTTTTACTTAGCAACTTCAAAAACGCCTCTGCCCAGGCATTGCCACTGGCAGGGGCGTTTTTTCAACCGTGGAGGTGATCGGACATGACCCGGCCCAGTGGAAAAATCTATACCCTGTCCCTGTTTCCCGCCATCGACACCACCCTGTATCTGGAGGGAATGGAACCGGTGCGGGAACTGCCGGCTCAGCGGGAGCACAGTGAAGCGGGCGGCAAGGGCGCCAACACAGCCGCTGCATTGACCGCTCTGGGGCTGGACTGTGCCTGCATCTGTCTGATGGGGGAGGAGAACGCAGGGCTGTTCCTGCGGCTGCTGGACGCCGCTGGAGTGCGCTGTATCCCCATCCCGCTGCCCGGGCGCATCCGGGAGAACCTCTCGCTGGAAACACCCCAGGGACAGTACCGGGTCATGCGGCAGGGGTTCCGGGCAGACCATCGGGCGCTGGGGCGGCTGGAAATGGTGCTGCGGGAGCGGCTGCGCCCCGGCGATACAGTGCTGGTGGGCGGCAAGCTGCCCGAGGGCATCACAGCGGACGATCTGGCGGCGCTGTGTGAGCTGATCCACTCGCTGGGGGCGGAAGTCACCCTGGATACGGCGGCGGTGCGTCCGGTCCAGGTGGAGCGTATCCGTCCGCTGGTGATGAAGCCCAACCGCCTGGAGCTGGGAGAGATCACCGGTCTGCCGGTGGAGCGCCTGGAGGACTGTGTGGCAGCGGCCCGGCTGCTGCTCCGGCATGGAGCGGAGCGGGTGCTGGTGAGCCTGGACCGGGACGGCGCCTTCCTGCTGGACCGGGAGGGACTGCTTCTGGCCCGTGCCCCGGAGGTGGAGGTGCACAGCTCGGTGGGCGCCGGCGATGCCATGCTGGCGTGGTTCACAGCGGCGCTGCTCACCGGCCTGCCCCGGGAGGAGGCTCTGCGCCGGGCTGTGGCGGCGGGGAGCGCGGCCTGTCTGCACTATGGCACCCATGCGCCGTCCCGGGAGGAGGCCGAAGCTCTGCTGTCCCGGGTGGGGATTGACCCTGCCGGGAACCTTCCGGACTGACCGGGCATACACTGTACCGTCGGGGGATTCATACCCCCGGTAAGCCTTTCGAAACCGGAGAGGACGGTGCAGGTCATGAACGAATCAAGAAAACAAACCGATCGCCTGCGGCAGCTTCAGGAGCTGCGGGCGTTTCTGGATACACAGATCGAGGAGCTCACAGCCCGGGAGAATCACCGGCAGCTGGAGCTCTGCTGCAGCGCTGACAAGACCCTGGCAGGCGCCGGGGAGCCGGTATTGCTCTGCGGCGTAATCCACAACAGCGGCTGTGAGCCGGTGGAGGATCTCCATCTGGAGTTCCGTCTGCCCGAGGGACTGCGGCTGCTCCCGGAAGGGAAGAACTGTCCCTGCTGCCGGCGGCTGCCGGTGCCGGTCCTGGATCTGGCACGGCTGGCTCCAGGCGAAACCCGGGCCCTGTCGGTGCGGGTGGTGGCAGATCAGCTTCCGGCAGAGAATCCGCTCCAGGTCTTTCTGGACTGCACAGCGGATGGGGAGCCCTGTCCCGGCGCATCCCTGAGCCTGTGGCTCACCGACCGGAGCTGCAGCCGTAAACAGGCTGGCTGCGGTATGGCAGATGCCCTGGCCCAGTGGAGCCTGGCACAGCTGTTCGGCCTGAGCGAGTGTGAGATCGCCCTGCTGCTGGAATATCTTCAGGAGCACCGGGAAACACTGTTGGAAGTGGCGGCAGGAAACCGCTGCGATGATTGACAAAGCCATGGACCGGGTCTTATAATAGTCCATGCGTGATTACAAACCCAAGGAGTTGTGAGAAGACAAGATGAGGTTCAGTTGTTCCGATTATGTATCGGTGTTCAAGGCTTTGTCCGATGAGACCCGTCTGCGTATTGTGATAAAGCTCTGTCAGAAGGAGATGTGTGCGGCAGCCCTGCTGAAGGATTTTGCCATTACACAGCCCACCCTTTCCTATCATATCCGCATTCTCACCGACTGTGGTCTGGTCCAGGCCCGACGGGAGGGAAACTGGATCTTTTACAGCATCAATCCCCATCGGGGCGCTATGGTGCGCTGTTTCCTGGAGGACGCCGGTCTGGAACAGTGAATTTCCCCTTCTATAAAGTAAAAACCTCTCCTGTCCCATTGCGGGGCAGGAGAGGTTTTTTAATTCTGCTTTTCAGAGCCGGTTCGGGTGAGCTCGTCCAGACGGGTGATCCGGCAGCCCAGGCGTTCCGCCTCCTGAGGGCTGTGGGTCACCAGCAGGAAGGTGCGGTCCCCCAGCCAGCGGTCCACACAGGCGAGGGTTGCTGCCAGGGTGACTTCGTCCAGTCCCTTGAACGGCTCGTCCATGACGACCAGCGGGCTGTGGAATACCAGCGCCCGGGCAATGGCTGCCCGGCGGCGCATTCCGCCCGAGAGTTTCCCGGGGCGGGCATTTTCCCAGCCGGACAGTCCCAGTTCTCCCAGCAGGGCGATAAGTTCTGTGTCCGACCGCTCCGGAGCCACCAGCCGCAGGTTTTCCAGTACTGTGCAGCCAGGCAGCAGGCGGTCCTCCTGGAATACCATGGCGATCCCCTCCGCCGGGAGCCCGGTGATGCTGCCGCCCTGGGGGGTAAGACTGCCGCAGAGCAGCCGGAGCAGGGTGGTCTTGCCGAATCCAGAGGGCGCCAGCAGGGCGGTGCGGCTGCCGTCCGGCAGCGAAAGACAGAGCCCGGAAAAGACCGGTGTCCCATCATAGGAGAAGGAAAGATTTCGGATCTCAGGCATCCAGGTCACCTCCCTTGGGGTCAGGCAGCAGGAACAGAACCACCCGTTCAATGGCTGCCGACAGCAGGATAATCACAATGGTCCAGGCAAACAGCCCGGGCATATCCAGATAGATCTTGGCGTTGTAGAGCTGGGTACCGATGGCCTGGGAGGGAATGGCGATCACTTCCCCGGCGATGCCCGATTTCCAGCTGAAGCCCAGTCCCACCCGCATGGCGGAGATGAGATAGGGCAGGGCCGCGGGCAGATAGAGGTACCGCAGTTTCTTTCCCCGGGAGAACCGGTAGACCCGTGCCATTTCCAGCAGTTCCGGGTCGGCGCTTCCCAGGCCGGTGTGGACGCTCTGCCAGATCACCGGCAGCACCATCAGGAAGGCGATGAAGGTGGAGAGGTTCTCCCCCTTGATCCACACCAGCGCCAGGATCACAAAGGAGGCCACCGGTGTGGATTTGATGGCGTTCATGGGCAGGGCAAAGAACCGGTAGAGCAGCGGGGAAAAGGCAGTGAGTCCGCCCAGAATGCACCCTGCCGCTGTGCCCAGCAGGAAGCCGCTGAAAATGCGCAGGAAGGTGTGACCGATGATGGAATAGAATGAGGGGTCACCCAGCAGCTGCCGCAGGCGCAGGAAGGTTTCAGCCGGGGAGGGCAGCAGCAGACTGGTCCCCATTCCGGCATAAACCAGCATATGCGCCGCCTGCCACACAGAGAGCCAGACGGCGCATACAGCCAGCGATATGAAGATTCCCTTGCGGTTACGCACCGAGGTAGTAGAAGTCCTCAGCGGGCAGAGCGCCGCCTACCGAGCTGGGATTGGCCTCAGCCAGAATGGAGAGGAAGCCTTCTGCTGCGGTCTTCATCTCCTCACCGGTGATGCAGACAATGTTGCAGTAGGGAAGAGCCTGCTTTGCCACATTTGCAGCGATGATGCCGTACTTTTCAATCAGGGTAGCAGCATCGTCCAGGTTGGCCTCATCGGTTACATACTCGGTGGAAGCCTGGTATTCCTTGAGGAAGGCCTCCACAGCCTCAGGATTGGACTCAGCAAAGTCCTTGCGTACAACCAGCGCGCCCATGGTGAGCTTGCTGCCGTCCTCGGTTACCTTGTCCCATTCCTCGGTCAGATCCAGAGCGATGCGCACATCGGGGTTCTGGGTCAGTACGCTGGTAACGAAGGGCTGAGGCAGTACAGCGATGTCAGCCTGACCGGCAGCCAGCAGGGCAGCCAGCTCGCTGTGTTCGCTCTTGTATTCCACAGTGACATCAGTGCCGACAGTCATACCATTCTCACTGAGAATATAGTTGAGGGCATATTCGGGAGTAGCACCCTGACCGGTGGAGTAAACGGTCTTGCCCCGGAGGTCTTCGATGGACTGGATGGAGTCACCGTTTTCTACAACATACAGTACGCCCAGGGTGTTGAGTGCCAGGATCTCCACCTGCCCCTCGGTCTTGTTGTAGAGAACCGAAGCCACATTGGTGGGAACAGCAGCGATATCCAGTTCGCCCTTGATGAGCAGGGGATTGATCTCATCTGCCGAGCCAGCCAGAGTGAACTCATAGTCATTGGCGGTAGTGCCGGCGGCGTCATCTTCCATGAGCTTGACCATACCCATGGCGGTGGGGCCCTTCAGACCGCCCACCCGGATGGTAGCACGCTCCTCAGCCACCGAGGAGGACTGTTCCGGTACGGAAGAACTGTTGTCGGTACCGCTGGTGCAGGCTGTCAGGGACAGCGCCATCACAGCGGACATTGCAAGTGCAAGCAGACGCTTCATTGGTAAATTACTCCTTTGCAGACTTTTTGAATATATCTTTCACGGGATATTCCCGTAAAATACAGGGATTGAAACGATGGTCAGCAGATGCGGCTCTGCAATAGCTCCGGACGCAGGATCTCGATCTCCCGCTCCTGGCGCCGCAGAGCGCCCTGGGCTTCCAGACCGTCCAGACACCGGTAGAGCGAAGCCCTGCCAATGCCCAGGGTACGGCTGAGATCGGAATAGCCCCGGGGGATCACCACCCGGGAATCGACCATATTTTCCAGCAGCCACACCACAATGCGCCCCTCCGCGGAAGAGGAGGTAAAGGCGTCCAGCTTCTGGTTGAGGAAGCAGATGCGCCCGGACAAAAACCGGATATAGCCAAGGGCAGCGGCATTGTCTGCCGCAAAGAGCTGTTCCAGGGCCGGAGCGCTGAGCAGCAGCACCCGGCAGGGACGCACCGCTCGTATATCTGAAACATAGCGGTCGTTTTCGGTGAAGAGCCCGGCAACGCCGAAGCTGTCCCCGGCGGACAGGGTGTTGAGCACCACGCCCCGGCCCTTGAGCACTTCCGCCTCCCCGGAGAGCAGTACTCCCACCGCCCGCTCAAAGCAGTCCCGGGAGTAGATCAGTTCTCCTTTCCGGTAGCTCCGGATGGGGCAGCGGTCCAGAATGGCCTCCGCTGCTTCGGTGAGCCCATGATCCGCAAACAGAAAGCAGCCGCTTACGGTCCTGCGGTCATCGGTGTGCATGGGCTGTTCCTCCTCTGTAAATCGTTAATTTTTTATCGTTATGTCTTAGATGATACACATTATACCTCTTTTCCTGGGGTCTGTCAACGGAATGGACATAAATTCGTCCGAATCGGGCAGACTGAAACAGACAGGAGGTTACAACATGGACTATCAGCAGTTTTATGGAAAATATGGCCCGGAAAGCCGGGTCCATGACCGGATGGAGGGCTTTGGCATGCCCATGCCGCTGCTCAGCCGGATTCAGGCCACTCCCGGGAGCTGGGAGTTCTTTGCGCAGCTCAGCCCCCAGCTTCAGAACCGGATGGCAGGCTATGTGCGTGCTGCCCACAGCCCCGAAGAACAGCAGTGGCGGATCGAACAGGTCTGCGAAGCCCTCAAAGCCCGGGATGGGTCGGCTCAGTGGCAGTGATTTGTGCAGTCAGTATGAATGAATGGAAGAATATTTGACAGTTTATACAATCCATGGTACAATAGACATTCAGTACAAGGGCGCGATCAGGTGAGGAGTTCGACAAATTGACTCCTCACTTTTTTAGAGCCCGGAAATGATCCAAGTTTTCCGCCTGCGGGCAGGCTCTGTGGCAGAGGCCCCCGGTGCGGAACAGTCAGAAAGAGGTATTATGAGCATTACATTCCGTGATTTTCCGCTGTCCGAAGCCATCCAGCGTGCCGTAGCCGAAGTCGGCTACACCGAGCCCACCCCCATCCAGGCCCAGAGCATCCCGCTGATCCTGGAGGGGAAGGATGTGATCGGTCGTTCCCATACCGGTACCGGCAAGACCGCAGCCTTTGGCCTGCCTGCCATTGAGATGATCGATCCCGACCTGGAAGGCGTCCAGGTGCTGGCGCTCTGTCCCACCCGGGAGCTGGCCATGCAGGCCGCCGCTGAGGTGGAGAAGTTCGCCCGGTACAAGAAGGGCGTCAAGGTCGTGGCTGTCTATGGCGGCGCTTCCATGGAGAAGCAGATCTTCCAGCTCAAGAAGGGCGCCAACTTTGTCATCGGTACTCCGGGCCGGATTATGGACCATCTGCGCCGGCGCACCCTGCGTCTGGGCAGCCTGCGGGTGGTGATCCTGGACGAGGCTGACGAGATGCTCAACATGGGCTTCCGGGAGGACATTGAAACCATCCTGGCCCAGGCGCCGGAAGAGCGGCAGACTGTGCTGTTCTCCGCCACCATGCCCCAGCCCATTCTGGACATCACCCGGGAGTATCAGAAGGACCCGGTGATGGTCGCCATTGGCAGCGAGCGCAGCCGCACCGCAGAGAACATCGAGCAGTTCTACTTCGACTGCCCCATGGGTCGGAAGATGGATGTGCTCAACCTGCTGCTGGCAAAGTATGATCCCAAGCTCTCGGTGGTGTTCTGCAACACCAAGAAGATGGTGGACGAGCTCTCGGAGTATCTCACCAATGCCGGCTATCAGGCCGTGGGCATTCACGGCGATATGCGCCAGTCGGCCCGTACCCAGGTGATGGCGAGCTTCAAGTCCCACCGCACCCGCATCCTCATCGCCACTGATGTGGCGGCCCGCGGCATCGATGTGGAGAATGTGGACGCAGTCTTTAACTTTGATATTCCCCAGGATATAGAGTTCTATGTCCACCGCATCGGACGGACCGCCCGGGCCGGCAAGGAGGGCAAGGCCTACACCCTCATCAGCGGACGCCGGCAGTTCTATCAGCTCCGGGACATCATGGCATCCACCGGCGCCAAGATCGTCCAGGCGGAGATCCCCTCTGCCAGCGAGATCTATGAGAGCCGTCTGAGCCAGTTTGCCGCCAGCCTGGCGGAGAGCCTGGCCCAGCCCCTGCCCGAGGGAGAGGCCATGCTCCATCGCCTGACCGGTATGGGCCTCACTGCCGAGCAGGTGGCGGAGGCTGCCCTGGAGCGCCTGCTGGCAGGCCAGCGCAAGGCTCTGCCCGAGGTGCAGGTGGTATCCCGCCGGGGCGAGAGCCGGGACGGCAAGCAGACCGGCGTAGTGCTGAGCATCGGACGCCGTCAGCGCATTGCCCCGAACTTCATTCTGGGGGCCATTGCTGATGCCACCGGTATTCCGGGCAAGCAGGTGGGCAAGATCGACATCTATGACGACTATACTGTGGTACAGCTCGGTGCGGAGGATGCCCGACTGACCGCCGAGACCATGGCGACCTGCCGCATCAACGGACACAAGACCGAGGTGCGTCTGCTCACCAAGGCAGACCTTGCCGGCAAGAATGCCGGAGGCCGCCGGGAGGAGCGCCGTCCGGACAAGCGGGGCGGCAAGCCCTACGGACGGGTGGACGGCAATGGACACCGCACCGATACCTTCCAGAAGAACGGCAAGAAGAAGTCCGGCTGGGAGAACCGGGAAGGCCGCTCCCATGGCGATTACCGGGAGGGCAAGCCTTCCTCCCGCCGCGGTAAGAAGGACTTCCGCAAGGGCCAGGATTCCCGCAGAGAGCGGTAAATAAGCAGTAAAAAAGCTCTGCCGAGCAGATTCGGCAGAGCTTTTTGTATAAAGAAAACCACTCGCTAGGCGAGTGGTTCAAAAGAAGGCTTTTGCCGATCATGAGGACAAGAAAAACTCCCTTTGCTAGAATAGAAGTGCGGTCTGGCAACTGCACAAAGAAGCAAAGGGAGGTCACTCAGAATGAACGACAGTAATAGTTTAGCGCATACGAAATGGAATTGCAAATATCATGTGGTATTTGCTCCAAAGTATCGGAGGAAAGTAATCTATAAAGAAAAAAGAGTAGAGATAGGGAAAATCTTAAGAATGCTGTGTGAGTGGAAAAGCGTAAGAATCATAGAGGCAGAAGTATGTCCAGATCACATTCATATGCTTGTAGAAATCCCGCCAAAGGTAGCGGTATCAAGTTTCATGGGATATCTGAAAGGGAAAAGCAGCCTGATGATATACGAACAGTTCCCGGAACTAAAATACAAGTATAGGAACCGAGAATTCTGGTGCAGAGGGTATTACGTTGATACAGCAGGCAAGAATGCAAAAAAGATCCAGGAATACATACAGCAACAATACGAAAAGGACAAGGCTGGAGAACAGTTAACGATGCCGAATTTCTAAACAACCCGTTTACGGGTAGCAAGTAGCAAACTCCATGCAGGTGTCAGATCGTATCTACGTGACGTGACACGTGGCCAGCAACATAGGGCTATGCCCGTCATGTGAAATACCCATATCGACCAGTATCCAGCCCGGCTGAACCACAATCCTGTATAGAATATGCCATATATTACAGATTGTTGATGGATTGCGATGCCTGGCAGGCTGAAAACGGGCCGGACGCCCGGGGAAAAGCGGCATAGTAAAGCTGTACCGTACCGCTCACTGCCGAGGGCATAAGCCGGGCACTATCTGGTTTTCGACGGGTCGTAGGCTGAATCAGCACAGAAAACAGCACTGAGGTTCTTGTTGCCGGTGCGCAGGTCAGCTGCTACCCGGTATTGCCCGGTTAGCGCCTGTGCCCGCCAGTATGTCGACGGGACGGTCAGATCCGGCCCCAATCAGGTACAAATCCTGTATAGAAGCTGCACAGTATTACAGTTTGTTGAATATCGCCGCTGTTTATGCAAAATAAAGCCCCCTCCACATGAGCCGACTGGCTCCATGGAGGGGGCGCTGTTATTTCTGTTCCGGCTTGGGAGCCCGCTGCTGATGGCGGTAGGCCAGGGCAGCCTGTTCGGTCTTGTTCTGTCCGAAGTGGTAGTAGACCCGGTCCCGGAGCTCGTCCGGCAGGTACTGCTGTTCCACCCAGCCGCCGAAGTCATGGGGGTACTTGTACCCGATGGCCCGGCCCAGCTTGTTGGCGCCGCCGTAATGCCCGTCCTTGAGGTGGGGCGGTACATCGCCGTATTTGCCCTTGCGCACATCTGCCAGCGCCGCGTCAATGGCAACATTGGCGGAGTTGGACTTGGGCGAGGTGCAGAGCAGGATCACAGCCTCTGCCAGGGGAATCCGTGCCTCGGGCAGACCCAGCTGCATGGCAGCGTCGATGCAGGTTTTCACCACCACCACTGCCATGGGATAGGCCAGGCCGATGTCCTCGCTGGCGCAGACCAGAATACGCCGGCAGGGGGAGATGAGGTCGCCGGAATCCAGCAGCCGTGCCAGATAGTGCAGGGCGGCATTCTCATCGGAACCCCGGATGGATTTCTGCAGGGCCGAGAGCAGGTCATAGTGGACATCGCCGTCCCGGTCGTACCGGTTGGAGGAGCGCTGGGATACCTCTTTGGCAGCCTGGAGGGTTGCCACCGGCGCTTCGCTGGAGCTCACAGCGGACAGCACCAGCATTTCCACCGCATTGAGGGCTTTGCGCACATCGCCGCCGCAGGAGAAGGAAATATGCTCCGCCACACCGTCCTCGACGGTCAGGCCGGGATATTCCTCGGCACAGACCCGGAAAGCCCGTTCCACAGCCCGCTGGACTTCCGGCGGTTCCACCGGCTTGAACTCAAAGACGGTACACCGGCTGAGCACCGCATTGTAGACATAG
>ERZ827104.1288-NODE-1288-length-22733-cov-4.399418_pt1 | contig 22733 bp, 25 predicted proteins | sample MGYA00519781_ERZ827104 | MGnify/ENA primary metagenome ERZ827104 (study PRJEB31778, sample SAMEA3449257) | human gut metagenome | biome: human gut; feature: human-associated habitat; material: faeces | place: United Kingdom | collected 2010/2012 ...
GACCGGGCACTGGCACAGAAACCGGCCAGCCTGGAGGAACTGCTGCGCCTACTGGAGCAGGACGGCTTCACCGTTCACCGGCGCGGCAAAACCATCTCCATCAGCGCAGAGGGCTGGGGCAACAACGTCCGCTTTGACCGGCTGGGAGACGGCTACACGCTGGACGATCTGTTGGCGGTCCTCTCCGGCCAGAAAGAGCATACGACCCGCAAGCAAGCCGTCCCGCAGGCCGCCCCGCCCAGGGTCAATCTGCTGGTGGACATTCAGGCAAAACTCCAGGCTGGGAAAGGTGCCGGATACGCCCGCTGGGCTAAGGTGTTCAATCTCAAGCAGATGGCCAAGACTATGAATTATCTGACCGAACACGGGCTGTTGGAGTATGCAGACCTGGATGCCCGCACAGCAGAAGCGACGGAACACTATCACGCTCTTTCCGATCAGATAAAGGCAGCCGAAAAACGCATGGCCGAGATCGCTGTGCTGCGTACTCACATCGTCAATTATGCGAAAACCCGTGATGTCTATGTAGCGTATCGCAAAGCCGGATACTCGAAAAAGTTCCTGGCTGAACACGAAGCGGATATTCTGCTCCACAAAGCAGCCAAGAACGCCTTTAACGAGTTGAATGTTAAGAAGCTGCCCACCATCAAGAGCTTGCAGGCCGAGTATGCCGAATTACTGGCCGAAAAGAAAAAAGCCTACGGTGAATACCGGAAGGCCCGCGAGGAGATGCGGGAGCTACAAACGGTCAAGGCAAATGTGGATCGTGTTATGGGATTTGAGGATGAAAAGCGGGTTGAGAAAGAACGTGATCAAGAGCAGAAGCGTTGACTTGCTTCAGCATAGCAAAGTACCAGAAATACCATTATCAGAATTTCCTACGCATTTAGAAGCCCTCTCCAGCGGGGGGAGATAATCTGTCCTGCCTTCCCGTCGACCACTCTTGGGGGCCTTAAAATGGCATCCTTATCAGCAATCTAAATGAGTAAAAGTAAACAGCAAGTTTCTTTCTCCCTGTTATTCAGCCTCTTTCTGCTTATAAATTGTTTTTGAATGTGACATATACTTACACTTTATCATTCACATTGCCTGGTTGTGCCGTTTTGGAGAATGAAATATAATAAATGTTGCCTGCGTTGAGTTTATGTGGTGCATGACACTTAAAGAGGAAAAGGAAATAAGTAAACAGTCTCGTGCAATCACGGTGCTTTAACGATGTCTATACTCTGAACCAATACAGAATTATGCTGAAAAACCTGTAGATGAACGAATAAAAGAGTTGACTTAGGAAAACCTTAATATTTTCTCATTTAATTGATAATAAACACAGCTTACCTATTTGTTACAATAGATATGAAACCCTCGGAAAGGAATGGTGTATATGTCTGAAAAAATACTCATCGTTGATGATGAAGCCGAAATTACTGATTTAATCGAAATGTATCTTCATAATGAAAATTATATTGTTTATAAAGCTTATACTGCACAAAAAGCATTAGAGTATATTAACGCTGAAGAATTTGATCTGGCAATTTTAGATGTTATGCTGCCGGGGATAGACGGTTTTCAGCTTTGTAAAAAAATTCGTGAAACATATACCTATCCCATTATCATGCTTACTGCAAGAGATGGGGAAATTGATACTATTACAGGTTTAACAATGGGGGCAGATGATTATGTTACAAAACCATTTAAGCCATTGGCTTTAATGGCAAGGGTAAAGGCTCAACTACGACGATATAAAAAATACAGTGGACCTACAGAATTATCTGATTCAAAAATGGTAGAAAACGTCATAACAACCACAAATGGTTTGGTAATGAACATCAGCGCCCATACCTGCATGGTTAATGATACCCTTCTGTCACTTACTCCAACTGAATTTAAGCTTTTACAAGCCCTCTGTGAAAAAAAAGGCAGGGTTGTTACATCAGAAGAATTATTTAAATATGTTTGGACTGATGAATATTACGATAAAAACAGCAATACAATCACAGTTCACATTCGCCATTTGCGTGAAAAAATGGGAGATGTCATAGATGAGCCACGCTACATTAAAACAATATGGGGGGTTGGGTACAAAATTGAGAGTTGAGAAAAATGATTATTCAAGAATGAAACGAAAAGTATTTATTCAACTTGTGTGTATGCTTTTTATTTCTGGAATTGCCGTATTACTTTTATATAATTTTCTCCGAGGGAAAATCGGTGTATGGATAATAGGTTTGTTTTCTGTCCTTCCGGGTTTTGATTATGACAAAGCATACACTACTTACGAAGCCATTTTTCGTGGACATTGGGGTGAATTTATGTTCCTTGCAATGGCTCTTGTATTTTTAATGCTATTCCATTTTTCTCTCACATGGTTTGGAAAATACTTTGACGCTATCAATAAGGGAATCAATGCACTTTTGAACGAGAATTGCGAGCCTATTACAATGCCAAAAGAAATGCGGTTCGTTGAAGAAAACCTGAAAACTGTCCAGCGAACACTTGAACAACAGCGCAGAGAAGCTGAACTTTCCGAACAGAAAAAGGACGAGCTTATCCTATATTTGGCACATGATATAAAAACACCGCTGACCTCTGTTATTGGTTATTTGAGTATTCTTGATGAAAACAAAGAAATGGATCAAGTTCAAAGAGAAAAATGTATTCATGTTGGATTGGAAAAGGCAATGCGCCTTGAAAAACTGATTAACGAATTTTTTGAAATTACACGTTTCCGGCAAGATGATTTTGCCCTTTTAAAAACAAAAATTGATTTACATTATATGCTGATACAGCTTGCAGATGAATTTACTCCGGCTCTGCAAGCGGCTCAAGTTGAAATTCAGATAAATATGCCGAAAGATATTTACATCTATGGGGACGCAAATTATCTCGCAAGGGCGTTTCAAAATATTCTTAAAAATGCAGTAGCGTATAGCGAGACTAATACAGTCATTGCTATTTCTGCGTTATATCAAATGGATAAGGTGATAATCTCCATTACAAATACAGGTGATACCATTTCACCAGAGCAACAAGCTCATATCTTTGAAAAGTTTTATCGTGCAGATGATGCAAGACAAGGAAATACAGGAGGAGCTGGTCTTGGATTGGCAATTGCCCAAAATATTATTACTTTGCACGGAGGAACGATTACGGTGAAAAGTGAAAATCGAAAAACAACATTCTACATCACCTTGCCGGATGTAACTACCCAGCACAAAGGAAATTCTCACGAAAATCTTTAGTTTTTCTTAGGAAATTATCGTTTAGGACTTAATACAAAGCCTGATGCTTTTCGGTACAATAATACCAAAAGCGATCAGGCTTTTTGCATGAAAGGAGATTTTATATGGAATTATCTATTGAAGGATTATCCAAACGTTTTGGCTCAAAAGTTGCAGTGGATAATATTTCTGTCACTTTGCAGCCAGGTGTCTATGGACTTCTGGGTGCGAACGGAGCCGGTAAGACAACCCTAATGCGTATGGTCTGCGATATTCTAAAACCTACCTCTGGAAAAATTTTTTATGACGGAAAAGAGATTGAGGAATTAGGAGAAACCTATCGCAACTATCTCGGATACTTGCCGCAGGATTTTGGATATTATCCAGATTTTACTGCAAAAGAGTATTTAGAATTTATTGCAGCAGTTAAGGGACTTAATACTGCAAAGACAAAAAAGAAAGTTTCGGAGATTTTGGAAACGGTTAATCTGTCAGATGTAGCAGGGAAAAAAATCCGTACCTTTTCAGGTGGCATGAAACAGCGCCTTGGAATTGCACAGGCAGTTATCAATGACCCTCGCATTCTTGTCCTAGACGAACCAACAGCGGGACTTGACCCGAAAGAACGAATGAGGTTCCGTAATTTAATTGCGGAGCTTGCAAAGGATAAAATTGTAATTCTGTCAACACATATTGTTTCGGATGTTGATTATATTGCAGACGATATTCTGATGATGAAAAATGGCACTTTAATTATGAATTGTTCCACTGACAATGCAATTCACAGCATGGAAGGAAAAGTTTGGAAGTGCAAACTTCAACAAACTCAGCTTGAGGAAATAAGCGAGCGTTTTCGTGTTGTAAATTTGCATCACGAACAGGGGAACGAAGTCTTGCTGCGTATCGTGAATGATACACAACCGATCCGCGGGGCGATCAATGTTCCTCCATCACTTGATGATCTGTATTTGTATCATTTTCAAGACGAGAAAGTTAGGGGGGATAAGTAATGAAAACGCTGTTTGTACTGGAACTAAAAAAACTTGCAAAAAAGAGAATGAACATCATTGTAATTGCAGTATGTCTATTGCTGATCGGAGTATTGTTTTATCTTCCGGTAAGTCAATATATTGTACTTGATACTGATGGTAATCAGGTTAATGGCCTTTCTGCAATTGCTATGGAAAAAGAATATGCTAATACCTATGCAGGTAAACTGACAGATGAAAAAATCAAGACCGATATTGCGGCATATCAAGCCCTGTTTGATGATCCTGCCAATGTTTCCAAAGACACAGAACAAAAGGCACTAACTGATAGTGCATACTACAAATATTTCTTTCCATATTCAGATTATTGGAAGTTAATAAATGGAAACTATGTTGCTCCTTCTACTTATGATTCTACTTTTTCAGCAATTACTAATATGGATTTGGAGAATGGCATAGACTTTTATGCTGCCCGTGACGAAAAAATTAACACGTTGTTAAATCAGGAATATGTGGATTGGAATTTTTCAAACAGCGAAAAAGCATTTTGGTTAGATCGGGTTTCCTCCATTACAACACCGTATGAATACAGCTATCACGCCGGTTGGGAAATGCTACTTAGTTGTTTGGAATTGTTCGTCATAGGCATTATTGGAATTTGTATTTGTGTATCGGGTACATTCTGTGGCGAATATAAGTCTGGTGCAGACAGTATTATTCTTTCGTCCCGATATGGAAAATCAAAGCTCATTACAGCAAAGATTTTAGCTGCATTTGTATATAGTTTATTAGTATTTACTCTCTTTATATTGACGGGTTGCGGGATTCAGCTTCTCGCATTTGGCTTTGACGGTTGGAATTTACCTGTTCAAGTGTTGGATACGATTACCCCCTATAATTTGTCATTGATGGGAGCAACATTACTTGGAGTAGCAACTTTATATCTTATTTTGATTGGTATGGTAGCTTTTACACTCCTTTTGTCGGCTAAACTAAAATCTTCTGTTCCTGTTTTAGCGCTTATTGTACTTGCCATAATGTTACCGATGTTTTTAGGCGTCAGCGAAACAAACGGTATTTGGAACAGGATTCTTGCATTATTGCCATACAACGCAACACAAACTGTATTTTCTGACGAATTTTTTGGCTATTTTGACTATCCGTTTGGCAAAGTAATTTTTGATGTAGTAATAATGCGGATGATTGTTTATACGATAATTGCCCTTATTTGCATTCCTTTTGTACGAAGGGAATGGAAACGACATCAAGTATCGTAAAACATAAAACAAAAGAATATAGTAATTATCTGCCGGACGACGGCAAAAGAAAAAAGCCGTCGTTCGACAGACACTATACATGCTTATTTATCGCTGCGGCGGCTTTGAACAAATCAAGGCCGCCGTTCTTTATGCCCTCATAGGAGTGACACTTCTTTGCTGGCAGACTGGCAGTTTGCAAAGGAGAATAATCATGCGAAAAATTGAAATCATAGCGCGCATTACCGGAGATGATGCACAGGTTGAAGAAGAAACACTAATGACTTGGACTGATACTGGACATTGGTATCCGCGCCTGTTTTCCGCCAATGTTCTTCTCTATCCTGATCTGGAGATTCGGCTACATCAGCGCCGGGTTTTGAAAGATGGAAAAGACGTTCACTTGTCCAGATATGAATATGGCGTGTTGATATTCCTGGCCCAACATCCTGGGACCCTGTTCAGTAAAGAACAGATCTATGAGGAAGTCTGGCATGAAAGTAGTGAAAGTTGCCTGAGTGCTATTTCAAATACTGTGAGCCGTATTCGGAAGAAAATCGAAACGGACAAAGACAACCCTGTATATATCAAAACAATCTCCAACCTGGGCTATGTGTTCGCTGCAGAGCCGCTTGACGAAAAAGAGTAATGCAAAAAAGACCCTGGCCAACATAGAAATGGCCAGGGTTAAAAGCGTTCGTAGAACGCGCAGCCGCAGAATGAAATTCTGCGTTCAAAGGGGGCTTGGGGGTATCCCTCAACAAGCGCGTGGGGCTATCTGGATAGCCACAGGCATTGCTTGCCACTTTTGTTCGCAAACAATATCCGTATCCTTTACACGATGATTTACTTTTATTATCATAGTCGTAATAAGTATATAAACTACTTACATATAAGCACCTAAAATATGAAAGGGCTGATAAAATGATGACCTTTGAAAAGGTTTTAGAAGTATTCAACGATTACCTAAATAAAGATAGTGTTTTGGAGGTGGTGAACACTAAGCGAGGATACACCGTTATGATTTGGGATGAAAAAGATGAGCAATGGTTTGGTGTGGAACATTGCAAAGCCCCCGAGCTTTTACGGGATGCCTTACTTGATGGCTATCGTGATTTTTTAGAGCAACAACTTACTCATAACCGCAGGAGTTTAACCGAAACAGAAATCTTAGATATTCAAAACCGATGTGAACAGCTTTATGATTTGTGTGGAGAATAAAAAAATAACCTAAAAAGTGCGATAGCCTGTGTAGGTGTCGCACTTTTTTCAGTTGGCTTGGCTTACGAAAACAGCGTTAATTATTCCGCAGTTTCTCTTGCCTTTTTCAAGCCTTGAGCCGTAGCTTCCATCACGATAAGCTCCTTTTCTTCCATATCATTCAACAGTACATCAACTTGTTTGCGGCGATTGTTGTCGCCATCTTCATTGCATGGAAAAAAGAACTGGTCTACAGAGATGTCAAGCAAGGTAGTAATGAGATAAAATTTGTTAAGCCTTGGGTGCTGCCCCCTGTTCTCTATATACATAATAGAGCGTGGCGTAAGGTCTACCAGTTGGGCAAGATATTCCTGTGTCCACCCTTTTGCTTCCCGAGCTTTTTTTATCGCTATACCTAACGGCTTAAAATCAAGTTTTCTTTCATCTTGGTACATTTTAATATCATCCTATATCATTGTACATTTCGGGTGATGATATTTGAACGAAGTATGATTTTATGTTTAGTAGTGTATAATTTCGTATTAGTGGAGAGAAACTTGCTATTATTCGTCATTCCGTATATAATAATTATATACTCTTTGCGAAAGGAAGTTGATATTATGAATTACATTTCTGTGAAAGCCGCTTCTGAAAAATGGGGCATATCGGAAAGACGGATACAAAAATTATGTGAGGAAAATCGCATTGACGGAACTGAAAAATTTGGTCGTGCATGGATGATACCAAAAGATGCAGAAAAACCCGTTGATGGACGTATGAAAACAAGGAACAAACAGGAGGAGAATCATGGAATTTAATGAAAAGCTACAACAGCTTAGGACTGGAAAGAACTTAACGCAGGAACAACTTGCGGAGCAATTATATGTATCAAGAACAGCCATTTCAAAATGGGAAAGCGGCAAGGGTTACCCTAACATTGAGTCGCTCAAGTGTATTTCTAAATTCTTTTCTGTGACCATAGATGAACTGCTATCGGGCGAAGAACTGATTACACTTGCCGAAACTGAAAATCGTTCCAACTTGAAAAAAATTTACAGTTTCATTTATGGAATATTAGATATGATGGCGGTTACTTTTATACTTTTGCCGTTGTATGGTAACGGTAACCTTGTTGACGGATATATTTATTCTGTCAATCTACTTTCATTTACAGACACTACCCCAATATATCTTGCAATCTATTGGATTGTTTTTATTGTTTTGATTGCACTTGGGATAGCGAAACTGATGTGTGTTTGTTTTGAAAAGGAATCATGGAGCAACATAATCACAAAATGCTCTCTCGTGCTGAGTACGCTTTTTATCTGCTTCTTCGCTGCGGCAAGACAACCCTATGTAACCGCCCTTATGTTTCTGCTATTTGTTGCTAAAATATTTGTCTGGATAAAGCAAACCCAAACAAAGTAAAATGCCATAAACCCTTTAAAATAGGCTCTGACACGATAAGTGTCGGAGCTTTTTTCGTGCTGACATCTATTGTGTCGGCATTGTGACGGTAGATTTCTTGGCTTCTATGCAATACTCGTGGATAATAAGATTGTGGTCAGCGAAAACAAGAACAGCAACCCACGGAAAGGAGAATCAAATATGGATTATATCATTGAAACAGAAAATCTTACGAAGCGATACGGAACAGCCACCGTTGTCGATAAGGTAAATCTTCATGTGCCAAAGGGCAAAATTTATGGTTTGCTCGGCAGAAACGGAGCAGGCAAAACCACAGCAATGAAAATGATGTTGCAGCTTGCTTTCCCAACGGAGGGAACGGTACGCTTGTTTGGCACAAACTATAAGGAAAATATCCATACCCTTTATAGCAAAGTAGGCTCTATTATCGAAACACCGGGATTTTACAGTAATTTAACAGGGTATGAGAATTTGCAAATTCTCGCTAAACTGCGAGGGGGAGTATCTAAAAGTGGAGTAGAAAAAGCTCTTGAAGTTGTGGGGCTGCATAAGGAGAAAAGAAAAGTCTTTTCCGATTATTCCCTCGGAATGAAGCAACGGCTTGGTATTGCCGCCGCCATTATGCACGAGCCGGAGCTTTTAATACTTGACGAACCGATTAACGGACTTGACCCCATTGGAATAGTTGAAATACGCTCATTTTTATCTGAACTTAGTCACAATCATGGCATTACCATTTTTATCTCAAGCCATGTTTTAAGCGAGATTGAACAGATAGCAGATATTATCGGCGTTATGCACGAGGGGCATTTAGTAGAGGAAGTGAATATATCCGAGCTTCACAAAAGGAATCGAAAATACATTCAATTTGATTTATCTGACAGTGAGATAGCCGGAAAGATTTTAGAAAACCACTACCACATGACGGATTTTACAGTGCAGGACGGTACGGTGAGAATTTATGACTTTAGCCAAAGTGTTGGAGAAATCAATCGAGAATTTGCACGAAATGGACTGCTCGTGACAAGGATAAATGATAGTGAGGAAAACTTAGAGGACTACTTTTCTAAACTGATTGGAGGTGGCGGTATTGCTTAATCTTATTTCTTGTGAATTATTAAAACTAAAGCGTTCAAAAATGGTGCTAATTAGTGTGGCAGGGGTATTATCTACCCCACTTTTGATGTTAATAGAAGCCTTGCAAACACATTTTGATAAGCCGGAGATTATCTTTACCTTGTCTGACATATACAGCGACAGTGTACTGTATATCATGCTGCTGGTAAACATTATGATATATGTGGCAATTGCAGCTTACTTGTTTAGCAGAGAGTACACAGAAAGCACCCTCAAAACCATATTGCCCATACCCATTTCAAGGACAAAACTATTAATTGGAAAATTTTGCACCCTGCTTCTTTGGATTGTTATGCTAACCCTTGTAACATGGGCAGGTATATTTATCGTTTGTGGGCTATATGACGCTGTCTTTACATTGGAGGGATATAGCTTACTAGTGGCAATAGTATGGCTCCCCAAGTTTTTGTTTGGCAGTATCCTGATGTTTTTAACAGTTTCTCCTTTTGTGTTTGTTGCTATGAAAACAAAAGGATTTGTCGCCCCGATGATTGGCTCTGCCGTGATTGTCATGGGAAGTGCCGCACTTTCAAATCAAGAATGGGGAGCGTTGTATCCGTGGACAGCCACCTATTTCTTGGTGCAGGGTAAACTTCAGAGTACCGGCTATCCTACACTGCTGTCTGTATCTATTATTATTCTTGTATCAGCAGTTGGTTTTCTTATGACCTTTCATCATTTTAAAAAGGAGGATTTGAAATAATGGTACTTGATTTTATAGAAATTTTAAAAGTTATTTTTCTTGGAATTGTTGAGGGTATTACTGAGTGGCTACCTATCAGCAGCACAGGACATATGATTCTTGTGGACGAATTTATCACACTTAATATGAGCGAAGCATTTAAAGAAATGTTTTTTGTTGTTATTCAACTTGGAGCTATACTCGCAGTGGTTGTAATGTTTTGGAACAAGATGTTTCCCTTTCAATTTAAGAACAAAGCACAGTCAATTGTTAAAAAGGATACTTTCTCGTTGTGGTTCAAGGTTGCGGTAGCTTGTGTACCGTCAGCTATTATGGGGATTCTATTTGATGATTATTTGGATGCTTACCTCCAAACCCCCATTGTGATTTCAATCATGTTAATCTTTTATGGTTTGTTATTCATTCTCATAGAAAATTGGAATAAAAAGCGTACTCCTACTACTATGGCACTTTCTGACATCAGCTATAAAACAGCAATCTTGATAGGGGCATTTCAAGTGTTATCACTTATACCCGGCACATCACGGTCGGGAGCAACGATTATAGGTGCTTTACTCATAGGAGTTTCACGAGTGGCAGCAGCAGAGTTTACTTTTTTCCTCGCAGTACCTACTATGCTTGGAGCAAGTGCTTTTAAGCTGTTAAAATTCGGGTTTGAATTTACAAGTGCAGAACTGCTCGCTCTTGTTCTCGGTATGGCTGTGGCATTTGCGGTATCTGTCTTAGTAATTAAATTCCTAATGAACTTTATCAAAAAACATGATTTTAAGGTGTTTGGTTGGTATCGAATTGTGCTTGGTATACTTGTTGTACTTATAAAATCTTAATAATGCGTTTTCTTTGTGCGCGAATAAAAATGCCAGTTGGTCCTTAAGATCAGCTGGCATTTTTGTTTCTGGGGATGGAAAACAACCCAGAGATTCTCGTTGTCGATCTCCTCCTGATTTTAGTTTGCATGGTGAATTTTGCAAATTGAATCTACAGGAGGTTAATAATGGGATTTAATTATGGATATGAGAAAAAGAAGTTTGATAGTAGATGGAAGCGTTTAGAAGTTGAGTATTGTGATGCAGGGATGAGCGAAGAACAGATTGCTGCCATGAAAGAATATGACTGGGCATGGTTTTGCAGTCAAAGGGTTTTTCAAAACCATACGCAACCAATACCTTGTGAACAATATGATGAAGTATGTGGTCAATCACAGCTGTTCCGAAAGTTTGCATCGTTATCTTATCAATGGGATGTTGATAAGATTGATCAAACGCGATATGGATGGTTGGCTTCGGTGGAAAACGAACAACTACTGTTGAGATTGAAGAAGCTGTCGAAGAAAGATTTGGAGCTATTGACATTACTTTTTGTGGATGGTTATCGTCAAATTGATGTAGCACGTCTTTGGCATTGTTCCAGAAGTGCTGTTGCACAAAGATTTAAAAAAATAAAAAAATTTTTGAATAACACTTAACAAATGAAGCGTATCAGTGCCTACCCATTGAGGGAAGAACATTCTCCCAATGTGGAGCTTGACAATTTCATAGACGGCATTTCCGGTACATAACCTATGTACGAGCGAATCAGGCACGCCGCGAAGATGGACAGCCCCAGGAGGTGATGAATAGGACTGTTCCGAGCGATCCACGTCAGCCTGATACCCGAAAGTGGCATTTCAGGGCGCGATGACTGCATAGGGGTTAAAGATACTTCCTCACGGCCTCCTAAAGACTTGGGGGGAACTCTGCGGCGCACGAGTAAAACGACGCTGTGGAGTTATGACAGCCGCGCCAGCGGAGACCGGAATGTCCCCATCGCCAGGGGTGCGTGGCAAATGTGGCGAGTAAATTTTTCAAAGTCAGATACCATGCGCTGGCAGCTTCGGTTGCCAGCGCATTCATGTGATTTTGAAAGCAACAACCACATCTTTGACAGAAAGGGGGACCACCTATGGAAAAATTGATTTCGCGGAAAGAGGCTGCCAAATTACTGGGGATTAGCATTGCCACTTTGGATGCAGCTCGAAACAGTGGGCTAATTTCCTATGTTCAGTATGTGCAAAATGGTTGCGTGTACTTTACAGATGCTGGCCTTCAGGAGTATATCGCAAAATGCACCCATCGTGCAAAGCCAGTGGAAAAAAGCGCTACATACCGCAAGCTGCGAAGTGTCCGAGCTTGAGCTGTTCCGTATCCTTGCTGGAACCTAATATGTCTGATAAAACAAAGGTACAGCGCTGGACATTATTCTTAGGAGGTGACGGAATTGGCAAAAAGAAAAAGGGCAATTCCTCAATATGGTACGGTCGTGCTTAACGGCATTGAATATTATAGAACCAGAGTCGAAGATTCGGATGGAAACAGAGTGGCGCTTTATGCAAAGACGCCCGAAAAGCTTTATGACAAGGAACTGGAGGCGTTAGAGCAGATTGACAGTACTACGTTTCGTCGAAGATCGCCTACGGTTGCTGAGTACTGTGAGAAGTGGCTGCTGATGCAGTCCGTCCATGTTCGGGCCACCACCTTGACAGATTATACCTCTAAGGTGCGGCGGCACATTATTGGAGGGCTGGGAGACAAGAGAATGGCTGATGTATCCCTGGATGACATCCAACTTGCCCTCGTACCTGTTTCCAAGAAGTCGGCTTCGGTTTATAAGTCTGTGGTGATTCTCTGCAAGTCCATTTTCCGGGCGGCCAAGGAGAGCCATGTGATTGACGAGGACCCGACCATATACCTGGATGCAAAGGGAGGAGTTCCCCAGGAAGAAAGACAGGCATTGACGGATGAACAGGTTGAGCGGCTTTTGGACACGATCCGGGATTTGCCGCCCTATGTATTTGTGATGATCGGTTTATATGCCGGTCTGCGCCGGGAAGAAATCCTGGCGCTGCAATGGGATTCTGTGTATCTGGATGCAGAGGCTCCGTACTTAACGGTACGGCGGGCATGGCACACAGAACATAACAGGCCGGTCATTCTTACCGAGCTAAAGACCAAAGCGGCACAAAGAAACATTCCTCTCCCGGTCTGTCTGGTTGAATGTCTGAAAGATGCAAAGAAAAAATCCACTTCGGATTATGTGATTGCCAATCGGGACGGTGATCCGCTATCCTATACACAGTTTAAGCGGCTGTGGCAGTATATTGTGACGCGGACTGCAAAGCCGAGAATGGCCAGAAAACTTGTGGACGGAAAGTATGTAAAATATATGCTTTACCCGAAACTTGGAGAAAAAGCCAGGAATAACGGCCATGTGGTATATAGCCTGGATTTTGAAGTGACACCGCATCAGCTGCGGCACACCTACATCACCAATCTGATTCATTCTTCGGTGGACCCCAAAACGGTACAATATTTGGCGGGCCATGAAAGCAGCAAAATCACGATGGACATTTACGCAAAGGTCAAATACAACAGGCCGGATGATCTTGTCAAAGCAATGGGCTGTGCCTTTGACTTATGGGACGCTGTGTAAGTTCCGAACAATTCAGAAAATGAAGTAAGAGCGAGACAAGGATGTCTCGCTCTTAGTTTTTCCTTGGCCGTATCTTTGATTCAATTTGAAATCTCTGATAAAAAGGAGGTGTAGATACATCACCACGCGAGAAAGGAAATTAATTATGGCAAAGAAGAAAAAAAACATACCTCAATATGGAACCGTCACACGAAAGGGTGTCCTGTATTACAGAACCCGGATTCTGGACGCAGACGGCAAGCAGGTGAGCTTGTATGGGACTACCTGCGAGGAACTGTACGATAAAGAGCAGGAGGCGAGACGCCAGGTAGCGGAGATCATCTTCCACCGGGAGCATCCTACTGTGGCCGAGTATTGTGAGAAGTGGCTGTTGATGCAATCCGCAAAAGTGTCGCCGGCTACACTGAAGGGCTACGCCTCCAATATGAAGAACTACATTATCAAGCCTTTGGGAGATATGTATATGGAGGAAGTAACAGCGGATGATATTCGTCTGGCGCTGATCCCATTGTCCAATAAGTCCGAGAGCCTGCACAATACGGTGAATATGCTCCTCAAGTGCATTTTTTACTCGGCAGAGCGGAGCCAGTTGCTGGAATACAATCCGTGTGAGGGGATTTCGGCAAAAGGAGGGAAACCGACCCAAAAGAAAGATTCGCTGACAGACCAGCAGGTGGAAGTGCTGCTGGAAACCGTCAAAGGACTTCCGCCGTATCTGTTTACCATGATCGGCTTATATGCCGGTCTGCGCCGAGAAGAAGCTCTCGCCTTGCAATGGGATTGTGTGTTCCTCGATGCACCCACTCCATATATCTCTGTGCGGCGCGCATGGCGATCAGAGCATAACAGACCGGTTATCTCTACAACGCTTAAGACGAAAGCAGCAAGAAGGGATATTCCCATTCCCAAATGCCTTGTGAATTGTCTGCGGGAAGCCAAGGCTGCCTCCAAATCGGAATATGTGATTGCCGATAGTGAGGGACAGCCCTTGTCATATTCGCAGTTCAAACGTGTCTGGCAGTACATCGTTGTTCGGTCTACCAAGGAGCGTACCTATTATAAGTATGTGAACGGACAGAGCATCAAGTACACTGTTCAGCCGAGTCTGGGAGGACATCAGAAAAACAATCCCAACATTGTGTATAGCCTGGACTTCGATGTGACACCGCACCTGCTGCGGCATACCTACATCACCAATCTTCTGTATGCAGGTGTTGACCCCAAGACGGTCCAGTACCTTGCCGGACATGAGAACAGCAAGACAACTATGGACATCTATGCAAGAGTAAAGTATAATAAACCAGAACAGCTATTCGATGTAGTAAATTCTGCATTTCATCAAGCTGTCCCCTCGTAAAAGTGGCCTGTTTTTTGGTTAAGGAATAGGACAACCGAGGGGCCGAGGCTCAAAAAAGCCCGGAATATCAAGGAAAATCATCGCTCAGACGATTGAAATACGGCCTCAAAGCCGCTCGTCGCGCTCCGCAGTTCTCCAAGAGATAATCTGCCAACCGGCTTTTTATATTCTGGATATGCAAAAACACCTTCCGTTTTGCGGGGGGTGTTTTTTTCATATCTTGCCATTTCCCTCTCCCTTTGGTATGATAGAAAAAAGCGGTTCGCTTCCCCCGGCCGGGCGCGGCGGATCTGCACAAAGGAGGGATTCCTGATGAAAAACGAAAAGGCCAGACGGATTGCGGGCGCTGTCATGCTGGGCGCGGCGCTGCTCTTTTTTATCTACGCGCTGGGCCACCCGGAAGGGTCCTTTGCGATGGAGAATTCGACCACCTATCTTTTGTACCTGGTCTTTCTGGTGGTGGCGCTGCTCCTGGTGCTCGCCCCAAAGAAGAAGCGGTAGACCGGCTTGACAGCCGTCCCGAATTTTTGTACAATCAACTTTAGAAGCGGAAAACAGGAATTTGAGGAGGAATTTTTATGTACTGCAAACATTGTGGACAACCGATCGACGACAACGCGGTCGTCTGCCCGAACTGCGGCGCGCCGCAGAACAACGGCTCGCCCACCAACGACACCGGCAGCATCGGCTGGGGCATTCTGGGCTGCTGCATCCCGATTGTGGGTCTGGTGCTGTTTTTGGTCTGGAAGGACACCAAGCCCCGCAACGCCAAGGCGGCGGGCATCGGCGCGCTGGTGTCGGTCATCCTGAGCGTGCTGTACTATGTCTTTATCTTCACCGCATCGATCAGCTTCGGCCTTTTGGCGTAGGATGGCCGCCTGGCTTTACCGTTGGCTGCCCATCATCTTCGGCTGTCACTGCCGCCCCGACCGCTCGTTCTTTTATAGGGGCAGGCAGTTCCCAATCTGCGCGCGGTGCACGGGGGAGCTGGTGGGGATGCTGCTGTCGCCGGTCTGGCTGATAGCCTTTGGGCTGCCGGACTGGCGGCTTTGTTTGCTCCTCATGCTGCCGATGCTGGCCGACGGCTTTGCGCAGCGCCTCACGCCCTACCAGAGCGGCAACCTGCGGCGGCTGGTAACAGGGATGCTGTTCGGCTTTGCGCTGATCGGCCTGCTGGCGGTCTCGACGGTGTATGTGGCGCAGCTGGGGTACCGGATTGGGAAGGGGCTGGCAGGATAAGACAGCAAGGGGGAAGAAGCGAATGAAAAAATGGATCGGCGCGCTGCTGCGTTATTCCTGCAATCACAGGCGGCTGAGCCGATAGTCACATTTCCCTCACATCGTTTGGGTACATTCTTGGGAACAGAGAATGGGAACAAAGGTCAAAACATTCTTTCTCCCTATCCTCTCTCTATATTCTTTTTTTATTAATAGAGAGGATACTTTGTTCCCAAGAAGCTGTTCGTAAACGAAAAAATGGCTTTGTTATGCGCTTTTTTGCACCTGCCATTTTTCGGCTGATGGGAACGGGGATGGGAACAGGATGGGAACAGGCGTGGGAACAAGCCCTCCGTTTTGGAAAAACGGCGATGGGGACTGCTGCCCCGCCGCCGGATGACCGCCTGTTCCCATGGGTTTGTTCCCATCCGGTTCCGTTGGGGAGGAAAAAATCCCCCTTCACCTATACCCCGTTTGGGGGCAAAAGTTGCACGTTTGGATGCAACTGTGCAGAAAAAAATTTGCACAATCCTGATGCCTGTCATGGCAAAAAAGAAGGCCAGGCGTCCCCAGAAAGGGGACGCCTGGCCTTCAAATTTATGGCGTTTTTTTAGGACAGGCTGTGCTTGACGCGGTCGTGCTCCTCGGCGCGCTTGGCGTTGTTGAAGTGGTCGAGCGAGCCCACCAGGTATCCGGTGATGCGGCGGATGCGCTCGATCGGCTGGTCGGAGGTTTCGTGGCGGTGGCAGTGCGGGCACTCGTCGCCGATGATGCCGGTGTAGCCGCAGACCGGGTCGCGGTCGACCGGGTGGTTGACCGAACCGTAGCCGATGCCGGCCTCCTTCATGCAGCGGATGAGCTGCTCAAAGGCCTCGACATTCTGGCAGGGGTCGCCGTCCAGCTCGACATAGGTGATGTGGCCGCCGTTGGTCAGCGCGTGGTAGGGCGCTTCCAGACGGATCTTCTCAAAGGCGTTGATGTCGAAGTAGACCGGGATGTGGAACGAATTGGTATAATACTCGCGGTCGGTGACGCCGGGAATGGTGCCGAAGCGCTCGCGGTCGATCTTGACAAACCGGCCGGAAAGCCCCTCGGCGGGGGTGGCGATGAGCGAGAAGTTGAGGTGGCGCTTTTCGCTCTCGGCGTCCATCCGGGCACGCATGTGGCCGATGATCTCCAGTCCAAGATTCTGGGCGTACTCGCTCTGGCCGTGGTGCTGGCCGATCAGGGCGACCAGCGTTTCCGCCAGGCCGATGAAGCCGATGGTCAGGGTGCCGTGTTTGAGAATCTCGCCGATCTCATCCTCCGGCCCCAGCTTGTCCGAGTCGATCCACACGCCCTGCCCCATCAGGAAGGGGAAGTTGAGCACCTTCTTCTGCCCCTGGATGCGGAAGCGGTCGAGCAGCTGCTGAATCACCAGGTCGATGCGCTGGTCGAGCAGCTCGAAGAAGAGGTCGATGTTTTTGTTGGCGAGGATGCCCAGTCGCGGCAGGTTGATCGAGGTGTAGGAGAGGTTGCCGCGGCCGGTGGTGATTTCCCGGGAAGGGTCGTAGACGTTGGCGGCAACCCGGGTGCGGCAGCCCATATAGGCGACCTCGGTTTCGGGGCGGCCGGGCTGATAGTATTGCAGGTTAAACGGCGCGTCCAAAAAGGAGAAGTTGGGGAACAGCCGCTTGGCGCTGACCTTGCAGGCCAGCTGGAACAGGTCGTAGTTGGGGTCGCCGGGGTTGTAGTTGACCCCCTCTTTGACCTTGAAGATGTGGATGGGGAAGATGGGGGTCTCGCCGTGTCCAAGGCCCGCCTGCTCGGCCAGCAGCATGTTCCTGATGACCATCCTGCCCTCGGGGGAGGTGTCGGTGCCGTAGTTGAGGGAGCTGAACGGCGTCTGCGCGCCCGCGCGGGAGTGCATGGTGTTCAGATCCAGGATCAGCCCCTCCATCGCCTGGTAGGTGGCGCGCTCTGTCTCCTCATAGGAATATTTCTGCGCAAAGCGCTGGGCGTTTTCGGCGGCCTTTTCCTCGCAGCCGAGCGCCTGCATCAGCAGCTCGCGCTCCGCCTGCACATAGCCTTCGTCCGGCTCGAGGGTGGGGACAAGGCCGCTCTCCGTGAGCTTTGCAAAGACCGGCTCCAGCGAAGCGTCCGCCGCCGCACAGAGCAGCTCGCAGGCCTTCTGGAGGTTTTGGCGGTAGCTGCGGATGTAGGTCTTGCGCACGCCGGGAGCCATGTCGAAGTCGAACTTCGGCACGCTCTGGCCGCCGTGCTGGTCGTTCTGGTTGGACTGGATGGCGGTGTAGGCCAAAGCGGCGTAGCTGCCGATGTCCTGCGGCTCATGCAGGTAGCCGTAGCCGCAGTTGAAGCCGCCCTCGAACAGCTTGGTCAGGTCGATCTGGCAGCAGGTGGTGGTCAGCGAGAAAAAGTCGAGGTCGTGGATGTGGATATCGCCGCAGTCGTGGGCGCGGGCGTGCTCCGGGTCGAGCACAAACATCTCGTAGAAGGCCTTGGCCCCCTCCGAGCCGTATTTGAGCATGGTGCCCATGGCGGTGTTGCCGTCGATGTTGGCGTTTTCGCGCTTGATGTCGTTTTCGGCGGCGCTCTTAAAGGTCAGGTCCTCATAGACCTTCATCAGCTTGGTGTTCATCTCCCGCACGCGGGTGCGCTGGGCGCGGTAGAGGATGTACTCCTTGGCGGTGCGGGAGTGGCCGGTGTCGATCAGCACCTTCTCCACCATGTCCTGGATCTGCTCGACGGTGGGGGACTGGGAGGAGGGATAGGTCTCCTCCAGCCGCTGCTGCACCTGCAGGGCAAGGGCGTGGGCGGTTTCAAAATCTCTGCCGCCAACCGAGGTCGCCGCCTGGAAGATTGCCTTGGCAATCTTCTCCACGTCGTAGGCGGCGGTGCGTCCATCGCGCTTGATGATTGTGCTGAACATGAAGATCTCCCCTTTTTATCTGCTAGACCCGTTTTGTCCCTGTCTGAGAAAACGGGCAATATCCTTCGCTGCGGCATGTGCGCTGCGCACAATTCGCGCAGTGCAAAATCCTTCCCGAAAAACGACGCGCTCCCGGTCCATTCCGGGAGATTTTGACACAGGAAAAACGCAAGACCCTCCGCGAGGACGGCACACGTTTTGTGTGCTGGGAGCCATCTTGCGATTTGCGCAGCGAAAAAATACAATCACATATTTCTTATTTTATATGCCAGAGGGGCAAACGTCAATTGGTCAAAGCCACGAATTTGTTTTGTTATACAGAGCGTATACCGCTACATCTTGTGCCATTATTGAAAAAAACAAAAATAAATACAAAATACAGGTTTTGCAAAAGCGATGTCAGGAAAATCTTACCAGACGAATGCACAACAATCCAGTCAGCTTTTTGTCAAAATCGAAGAATTTTTCGACAAAGAAAGAGAGCCCCTTTTATCGGCGAAAAAAGGAGGAGAAGGCAGGGAATGGAAGCAAATGGGGGACAAACCGCGATTTTGGACAGGCGGCGGGGGAACGGGAAAGAACGGGGAAAATATTATGAAGCAGGAAACGGCGAAAAAAGCAATAGGGCAATCTGCCAAATTTCTCCGGTGGGGGAAGGAATGCGCTGCGCTGTTCCCGGTGGCGGGGTGTTGGAAAATGCGCCTACAGCAGAAAAACCTCCCACCGGGAGGTTTTTCTGGGTTCTTCTAATCGGTAGATTGTTGGGAACTTTTTCTCTTACAAAAGCCCTTGCAGAAACTAGGGAAATTGAACTTTGTTCAATTTCATGTCGCGCAACGCAAAGGTAAAATGATGCAGAAAGTTTAAGCGCGACTTGGCGCTTGAACGACAAGGTGTTTCGCACGCTGCGGCGTGCGACCAGCAGGCGCTGCCCGCTGGACACCCGCTTCCTTTTGAAAAGGAAGCGAAACTTGATTTGGTAAAATCTTAGTTTAAGCCATCCAGCAGCTTGGCGATCTCCTCGACGTCGACGTTATTATCCTTCTCGAATTTTTCCTTCTCCAAAAAGCGCTTGAATTCCTTGACCGTCATCACGATGTTCTCCTCGCGCATGTGGCTCAGGTACATCGGGACGTCCGATTTGGTGCCGACGATGACGACCGCCGAATCCACCTTCAGGTTATATACCTTTTTCTGCGCCATCAGGCGGCGGAACAGCTCGATCTTTTTGTCCATCTCCAGCACCGGATTGTCAAAGCGGACCTTTTTCTCATCGTCCACAAAGCTCCAGCGGGGCTCTTTGAGGTCGCCGTAAAAGTCGCCCTTGCCCTGCAGCGCCGAGACAAACAACAGCCCGAAAAAGCCGACCAGCACAAAGTCGATGGTCTGGATCTTGCCCTCATAGTTCAGGGTCACATTTTCCAGCACCTTATAGTTGCGGGAAAGCGCGTAGCGCTTGAGGATCGATTTGACCGTTTGCTTGCCATAGGTGCCTTTAGAAAAAAGCAAAGATTTGCGCAGGTACCACGCCGCGATGGCGACGGCGATCACAGCCGCGATGACAACGATGACGATTAAAGAGGTTTGCATAAGATAATTCCCTTCCTCAAAACAAAATTTCCCCTTGCAGGATTGCATCTCAAGAGGTGAAAGATATTATTATTGTATCATATAGAGGCAGGAGGGTAAAGTGAAAAAAAGGTAAATTTCCTACTACAGCCATCAAAAATCATGAAAATTTTTCCGGGCAAGGTGTAAACTTTTGGCAAACGTCAGGGGGAATGCTTGACACCCCTTTTTTCTTTGCATTATAATTTGAACAGAAAACTTCCCCAAAAGGCCCCGCGGCCCTTTGGGCGGAAAGGTGGACAAGAAAAACGGATGAAACGTTGGAATAAAAAAATAGCCTGCCTGCTGCTGGCGGTGGGGCTGTGCCTGCAGCTGTCCGGCTGCGAGGCGCTGGACACCACCCTGCCGGACGAGGAGGAGACTGCCCAGTCCGAGGAGCAGGACACCCTGGCGGTGGACCCGCAGGGCGCGGTGGATCAGATCTATGCCACGCTGGGCCGCCGCATCGGGCTGGTGGAGCCGACCGCGGAGCAGCTGCAATCGGTGGTAGGCCTGGACCCGGACGACTACACCTCGGCGTATGTGCGCTATGTCGAGACCGACTTTGGCGCAGACGACGTCTACATTGTGCTGCCAAAGGAAGGGGAGGACGAGAACGGCAACTCCCACCGGGAGAACATCATCGCCCAGCTGCGGGAGCGCAAGGACGCGCGGGTGCGGGAATTTGCCAACTACGACGTTTACAATTCCGCTTCGATAGCGGAGAACGCCGTCATCTTTGAGCGCGGCGGATATGTGGTGATGCTGATGCTGGAGGACAACGACGCTGCCCGCAGCATTGTGGAGCGGTACATTCCGGAGAGGTTAAACCTCTCCTAGAGACTACTCCTTTATTCTCTACCGAGGGGCGGGTGGGGGCACCCGGGCTTCCTTGAGAGGAGGGCTGACGCCCTCCTCTGCGCTCCACCCATAGGAGGGCGCTCCGCCCCGCACCTGGACTTTCTTTGCGAGGGGCTTCGCCCCTCGGGAGCAAGTCGTCAGACTTGGCTCCTCGCTCCCCAAGTGGGGGCCTCTGGCCCCCACGACCCCCATGGGGAGGGCGCTCCGCCCCTCCACCCCGGGTGACTTTCTCCCCGATGAGAAAGTCACCAAAGAATCTCCCAGAGGGGGCACCCCTCTGGGTACTCCCCAAGGGGGACGCTTCGCTCCCCCTGCGGCGGGGCCGCAACCCCCTCGATAGGGCTTCAGACACAGAAAAAGACCGATTTGCCACTTTTACTTTGGAGGCAAATCGGTCTTTTGTTCTCTCCAAATCTTATCGAGGAAACACCTTCTATTTTCAATCCGTGGCGCGGGGGTTAGGAGAGGAGTTGGGTTAGGGATGCGGAAAAATCAAGGCGGCTTTGTGGTTCGAAGCGCAGCAGCATCAGGGCTGTACAGCACAGCTCCACCTGATCGTTCAGCCGGGAAAGCCCGAGATGGCACAGCGTTCGATAGAGCCGGGTGTCGCGCGGCAGGGCGCAGCGGATGTCGGTGTAGTAGTCCCAGTAGTCTGGCTCCTGCTCCGCCAGAGAATCCGGCGCGCCGGTCAGTTCGGAAAAATAAATGACCTTGCTGCCTTCACGCCGCTCTATGGCAAGCTGCTCATCCAGCCGCTTCAGAATCCCAAAATCGCCAAAAAAAGAAAGCAGCCTTTGGCTCAATTGCTCCATCTCCTCCGGTGATGCGTGCAGTTTCATCAACTTTCCCCCCCCTTTTTTAAAAAAGTATATCCTATTATCTATCGTAAATCAATATCTATTTTATACTTCATAAAAAGATATATATTAAAGGGAATGATTATTGGCATATAATATAGATATGATTTTGCGATAGGAGAGATCGAATGAAATTTTCACCAGGAAAAGTAGAAAAGATTTTGATTACCCTTCGCATCGCGGAGGATTTTCTGGAAAAAATTGACCGGGAAGCCTCCAAGCGTGACCTTTCCCGCAACGAGTTTATCTGTCAGGCCATCGCCTACGCGATGGATAATATGGATTCCTCCGAGGAAGAATAACCCCCGCGCCACGGATTGAAAGAAGAAAATATCTCCTCGACAAAACCAAAGGAGAAAAACAAGACCGATTTGCCCACAAAGTAAAAGTGGCAAATCGGTCTTTTTTAGTCGTAGAATCCCTTTGAGGGGGTAGCAGCACCATGTGCTGCAGGGGGAGCGAAGCGTCCCCCTCAGGGGATTCCAAAGGGCGCAGCCCTTGGCG
>ERZ827104.1301-NODE-1301-length-22613-cov-3.184103_pt1 | contig 22613 bp, 20 predicted proteins | sample MGYA00519781_ERZ827104 | MGnify/ENA primary metagenome ERZ827104 (study PRJEB31778, sample SAMEA3449257) | human gut metagenome | biome: human gut; feature: human-associated habitat; material: faeces | place: United Kingdom | collected 2010/2012 ...
TCGGCAAAAGCCTTCTTTTGAACCACTCGCCTAGCGAGTGGTTTTCTTTATACAAGAAAACTGCCCGGTATCAAACCGGACAGCTCTTCTGATGTATTACTCGTTGCAGGCGGGTTTTTCGTCCCGTACCCGATCCAGGGAATCCTCCAGACCCAATGCCGCATACTTTTCCCGGCGCTCCCGTACCAGATCCGCAATGGTCACAGTATCGGTCACCGAGGCAATGGCCTGGTTGATCTTCTGCCACAGGCCGATCACCGAACAGGTATCCGCCCGGGGACAGCCGCCGATCTCTCCCACACAGGCCCGCTGGCTGGCTTCTCCCTCCAGTGCCGCAATCACCATGTGTGCTGTGAGTTCCTCAGCAGAACGCCCCATCACATACCCGCCGTTCGCGCCGCGCAGGCTTTTGAGATACCCGGCCTTGGTCAGCGGAATGACAATCTGTTCCAGATACTTTTCACTGGCATTGATTTTCCGGGCAATCGACTTGAGCGATGCCGCCTTCCCTTCGGGCTGAGCTGCGATCTCCACAATCATACGCATTCCATATTTGCTTTTGGTCGTAATGCGCATACAAGCTCCCTCCCATCCATCTTTTACTATTCTGTATTATAACGCAAAGTGCCTGCAACATCAAGGAACAATCTATATAAAAATACTATGTTTTTTTACACGGGCTTCCGGCTGTCCGGGGAAATCTTGCTTTCCCGGCAGGGTATGCTATACTGAAGTGGAAATCCCTGTTTCGGAAGGTGACTGTCTATGGATACGCCCCTGCGGGTGATCACATTCAATCTCAAACGCGACCTGCCCTTTTTCCGTTCCCACCGCTGGGCCCAGCGCCGGGAGATCGCCGCGGAACTCTGCCGGCGCTCCAAATCGGATCTCATCGGCGTGCAGGAACTGATGCCGGATATGCGCCGGGATCTGGAAGAACTGCTCGCCGGTGAATATGCCATTGCGGGCTTCGGACGGTACTACGGCACCCGCCATACCAATGAAGATGAGCACTCGGATATTCTGGTGCGGCTGGAACGGGCAGAACTGCGCTACTGCAAGACCTTCTGGCTCTCCAACCGGCCCGAACAGTACGGCAGCCGGGGACTGCTGGCTGCCTATCCCCGGATCTGCACTGTGGCGGAGATCCGTCTGCGGGATTCAGGACGCAGCATCCGGGTATTCAATACCCACTTCGACCACATCTCCGGCCCGGCCCGGAACCTGGCAGCCCGGATCATTTTACAGTGCATGCAGGAGCTGGATCCCCGGGAGCCCATGCCTAAACTGCTCATGGGGGACCTCAATGCCTCCTATGACAGCCGCTGTGTCCGCATTCTCCGGGAAAACCTGCACCAGTATCCGTTCCGGCTCCAGGACGCCTATGAAAAATATGACGGCGTGCGCTCCAACACCTATCACCGCTTTGCCGGGCGGGTCAAGGCGGGCAGGAGCCCCATCGACTATATCTTTGCCTCGGAGGAGTTTGAGATCCTCTCCTCACGGATCTCCACCTTTTCTCTGGACGGGGAATATCCCTCGGACCATTTCCCGCTCATTGCCGACCTGGTGCTGAAAGGAGATGCAGAATGATGAAAACGCTCATTGTGCTCAACGGCCCCATGGGAGTGGGAAAAACCACGGTGGGAAAGGAGTTGTGCCGGCGGCTGACCCCCAGCATCTTCCTCGATGGGGACTGGTGCTGGGATCTGCACCCCTTTTCGGTGACCGATGCCACCAAAGCGCTGGTGATGGACAATATCCGGGCGCTGCTCCGGCGGGACCTCGACTGTCCCGAAGTGGACTATGTGGTATTTGTCTGGGTGCTGCAGCAGGAGGAAACCGCTGCCGCCCTGCTGGACGGTCTGGATGAGAAGGCCCGAATCCTGCGCATCACCCTGGATGCCAGCGATGAATCCCTCTCCCGGCGGGTACAGAAGGATATTGCCGCCGGTCTGCGCGCTCCGGACAGCCTGGAACGAAGCCTTGCCTATCAGCGGTTCTATCCCGGGCAGGGCACCCTGCACCTCTCCACCGATGGACGCTCCCCCGCACAGCTCGCCGATGAAATTGCCGGTCTGGTCCGGAATCGTGCAGAATCCTGAGTTCTGCCGAGCAAATCGCCAACTTCCATGCAAAACCAATGTGTTTATCCTGCAGGCGGCAGTTTCCACGGTTTGACAGCCCCATTGCCTCCTGATATACTTGGAATCGTAATTCGAACTATTACATCAATGAGGTGTTTGTATGGAAATCAAAAAGGTCACCCAGGTGCATTTCAGTCCCTCCGGTACCACACGGAAAACCGCCGAAGCCCTGAGTGAGAGCTTCGGTCTGCCGGTGGATGACGCAGATCTGCTGCATGACCCTTCGGTCACCCGCAGATTCGGCGCGGATAAACTGGTTATTTTCTGCCTGCCGGTCTTTGCCGGACGGCTGCCGGAATTCTGTCCCAAGCTGCTGAGCCAGTTCACCGGTTCGGACACACCTGCCCTGGCAGTGGTTGTCTACGGCAACCGGGATTATGAGGACGCCCTGCTGGAACTGGCTGACCTGCTCAAAAGCCGGGGCTTTGTACTGGCTGGCGCCGCGGCTGTGGTGGCACAGCACTCCATCTTCCCGGCGGTCGCTGCCGGACGCCCCGATGCTGCCGACATCGAAAAGCTCCACAGCTTTGCCGCCTCGGCTGCTGAGAAGATCCGTCTGGCTGCCGGGCCGGAGGATCTGGGGGAATTCCCCATTCCCGGCAACCATCCCTACCGCAAGCTGACCAATGTACCCATGCACCCCCGCGCGACTTCGGCCTGTATTCAGTGCGGCACCTGCGCATCGGTCTGCCCCACAGGCGCGATCCCGCTGGAAAACGGCCGGATCACCGACCGGAGCCTGTGCATCTCCTGCACCGCCTGCATCAAGGCCTGCCCGGTGGATGCCCGTGGATTCGGCGGACCGGTCTTTGCCATCGGCAGCAAACTCTTTGCCCACAAGTGCGCCCAGCCCCGTCAGCCGGAATTTTTCCTGTAATAACAGCGCCTTTTTCTGATACTTTGCTTCAAAAGCGTCGGGTTTCCGGCGCTTTTTTGCTGTAAATCGAGGTTTTTATGGATTTTCCCTTGCTATCTGCCCAAAAAGTGGTATAAAATGTTCGTAGAAATGCTCTCAGAAAATGAGTCGGGAGGACAATATGAAGTACATTACATTTGCGGTACCCTGCTATAACTCCGAAAGCTATATGGACCGCTGCGTTGAAACACTGCTCACCGGTGGAAACCGGGTGGAGATCGTACTGGTGGACGATGGTTCCAGTGACCGCACTGCCGAGATCGCAGACCGCTATCACGAAAAGTATCCGGACATCATCAAGGTGGTGCATCAGCCCAACTCGGGTCACGGCGAAGGCGTGAACCAGGGACTGCGCAATGCCACCGGCAAATACTTCAAGGTGGTGGATTCGGATGACTGGCTGGATACCCGGGCCCTGCGCCGTCTGCTGGACTATCTGGAATACTGGGACAACCGCGGCGAACAGGTGGATCTGGTGGTCTGCAACTACATCTATGACCATCTCTATGAGAATTCCCGCCACACTGTCAAGTTCCGTTCGGCCTTCCGTCCCGGCGAGATCTGCACCTGGGACGATATGGGCTTCTTTGATCCGTCCCAGTACATGATCATGCATGCGCTGATCTACCGCACCGAAGTGCTGCGCAAGAGCGGTCTCAAGCTGCCCAAGCACACCTTCTATGTGGACAATATCGTCGCCTATCAGCCCCTTCCCTATGTGGAAAAGCTGTGCTATCTGGATCTGGACCTCTATCACTACTTCATCGGTCGGGAGGGCCAGTCGGTCAATGAAAGCGTCATGATGAAGCGCATCGACCAGCAGCTCAAGGTCACCAAGATCATCATGGACTGCGTGGATCTCTCCACTGTGAAGAGCCGCAAGCTGGAACGGTACCTGGAACGGTTTCTCTCCATCATGCTGGCAGTGTCCTCCATCCATCTGCTGATGATCGGCGATTCCCTCGCCATGAAGAAGCGCCGTGCCATGTGGCGCTATCTGGAACAGAAGGACCCGGCTCTCTACCGCCGGATGCGCCTTTCGGTGGGCGGATTCACCTACCTGCCCTCCAAGCTCGGCAACCGGCTCTCGCTGACTGGCTACCGCCTTGCCAAAAAAGTTGTGAAATTCCAGTAAACCCGAAGGAGGTTACTCAGCTATGCAGAACTCCCCTGCTGCACGCCAGGCAGTGGTGGTCGGAGCTGGCTTTGCCGGCGCTGTCACCGCCCGGGAACTGGCTGACCACGGATACCAGGTCAAGATCCTGGAACGCCGGGCCCAGATCGGCGGCAATATGTACGACTATCCCCGGGACGGGGTCCTGACCCATCTCTATGGGCCGCATATCTTCCACACCGGCAATCAGAAGGTGTTTGAATACCTCTCCCGGTTCACCCGCTGGGTTCCCTATGAACACCGGGTGCTGGGACGGATCAAGGGAAAATATGTGCCCATCCCCTTCAACTTCCGCTCCATGGAGGAGCTCTTCCCCTCGGAGGAAGCGGCTATGCTCCGGGAAAAGCTCACCGCTGCCTATCCCGGACAGGACCGGGTATCGGTGCTGGATCTGGTACACAACCCCGACCCGGACATTGCTCGGCTGGGTGAATTTGTCTTTGAAAATGTATTTGTCCATTACACCGCCAAGCAGTGGGGCATGCCGGTGGAACAGGTGGACACCTCGGTCATCAACCGGGTACCGGTGGTGCTGGGCTATGATGACCGCTACTTCCGTGACCCCATCCAGATGATGCCGGAACAGGGCTTTACCCCGCTCTTTGAGGCGATGCTCGACCATGAGAACATCACAGTGGAGCTGGACACTGACGCCCGCTCCCGGCTGACCCTCACCGAGGACGGCAGAATCCTGCTGGACGGTGTGGCATTCACCGGCCCGGTGATCTACACCGGCGCCCCCGATGAGCTGCTGGACTGCCGTCTGGGTGCCCTGCCCTACCGGTCGCTGCGCCTGGACTTTGAAACTCTGGAAACCGACAGCTTCCAGCCTGCCAGCGTGGTGAACTACCCCAACGAGGAGGACTTCACCCGCATCACCGAGTTCAAGAAGCTCACCGGACAGACCTTGCCCGGACGGACGGTGATCCTGCGGGAATATCCTGCCAAGTACCAGCCGAATACCGGCATGGAGGCCTACTATCCCATTGACTCGGAGGAGAGCCATGCCCTGTACCAGCGGTACCGGGAGGAATTTGCCCGCTATGGGAACCTCTACTTCTGCGGACGGCTGGCAGAATACCGCTACTACAACATGGATGCCGCTGTGGACGCAGCCCTGCGCTTGAGCGCTGAGCTTGTAAAGTAAAAAAGCCTTACACAGACTGCATTCCCGGGAGGAAGCCCATGAAACCCACAGAACACAATGAAATGGAAAACAAGGCGCTGAAGGAGCACCTGGCATCTGCTGCCCTGCAGATGCTCGCCGAGGGCACTGACTATGAGAACCTCGCCGGAACCACCTGCCGGTTCGGGTACCTGTTCCAGATTGACGGTCATGGCCTGGAGGCACTCTTCCAGCTTGTAACCGACAAGGGGACAGCCTACTTCGCCGCCCAGGGCGACCAGCTCCTGCGGCTCTCAATCAATGAGACGCTCTTTGAAGGCCTGACCGCCACCTTCCTGGAGCTCCACGCCTGATATTTCCCCGCATTCAGCAGACAGCCCTTCGCACGGGTTGTCTGTTTTTATTTTGCGGGGCGGTATGCAGTGTCTGCTCCCCCATCCATAGCGGCCCGCTGATTTTATACCAGTGCAGGTCCGGTGCGGGCGCTTCCCTGCTCCGGCTGCACACTCTGTTCCACTGGGCAGAATAGGTTCCCGTTCGCCGCACTGCGGGTGATTCCCAGCTGGTAGGGCATATCAGCACTCCCAAGCAGCCACGGGCATAACAAAAAGGCAGAGGATCACTCCTCTGCCTTTTCCTGTATCAGGATTGCTTTTTACTTTTTCCGTGCCAGAACTGCCTTGGCCTTTGCCACAATGTTGGCAGCTGTCAGGCCGAACCGCTCCTTGAGGTAAGCCTCGTCGCCCACCTCGCCGAACTCGTCCTGTACACCCACCATCTCCATGGGAACAGGGGTATTCTGTACCAGCACTTCGGCTACGGCACTGCCCAGGCCATTGATCACGCTGTGGTTCTCACAGGTGACGATGGCGCCGGTCTCCGCGGCAGCCAGCTTGATGAGCTCCGCGTCAATGGGCTTAATGGTGAACATATCGATCACACGGGCGGAAATGCCTTCCACAGCCAGCTGTTCAGCGGCAGCCAGTGCCTCGCTGACCATGATGCCGGCGGCAATCAGGGTGACATCGCTGCCCTCCCGGATGGTGATGCCCTTGCCGATGGTAAAGGTGGTGCCTTCCTCGTAGACCTTGATGGCAGTCTTGCGCTTCAGGCGGATGTAGTGCAGGCCGCGCTTTTCCGAGAGATCCCGGACTACACTGCGCAGCATCGTGGTGTCAGTGGGCTCCACAATGATTGCGGTGGGAATATTGCGCATAATGCCCACATCTTCAAAAGGCATGTGGGTACCGCCGTTGTAGAGAGCGGTAATGCCGGGGTCGGAACCGATGACATTGACGGTATTGCGTCCATAGGCCACCGACAGGAAGAGCTGGTCGAAGCAGCGGCGGGTGGCAAAGGGACCAAAGGAGTGAACAAAGGGAGTCTTGCCGGTGGCAGACATACCTGCTGCCACACCGATCATATTGGCCTCGGCAATGCCCACGTCAAAGGCACGGTCGGGATAGGCCTTGGCGAACTTCTTCATGCCGCTGGAACCGAACAGGTCCGCATCCAGGTAGACAATATCCTCCCGGGTTTCTGCCAGCTGCATCAGGGTTTCACACAGTGCCGCACGCATTTCCACGGCTTCTTTTTCATGCTTGTTTGCAAGTACCACTGCCATTATTCAGCCACCGCCTTTGCAAGTTCTTCCTCCAGCTCGGCAAGTCCTGCTGCCAGCTGGTCCGCACTGATGGTTACATGATGATTGCTGTCTGCATCGGATACAAAGCTGCAGCCCTTGCCCTTGATGGTATCCAGTACGATGCAGTGAGGACGGCCGTCATCCAGACGCTTGGCATTCTCAATGGCGTCCGCAATGGCTGCCACATCATGTCCGTCCACGGTTACGGCATCCCAGCCAAAGGCTGCAAACCGCTCCGCAATGTTGGAGAAGTCATTGATGTCCGAGATATAGCCATCCAGCTGCTTCTTGTTCCAGTCCACAAAGGCGATCAGGTTGGAGAGCTTCTGCTGGGCTGCCAGCGACGCGGCTTCCCAGACCTGTCCCTCCTGGATCTCGCCATCGCCGAGGATCAGGTAGGTGGTATTGTCCTTGCCGCTGATCCGCTTGCCCATGGCTACACCCACTGCCAGCGATGAACCCTGACCCAGCGAACCGGTGGTCATATCAATACCGGGGGTCAGATTGTGGTCACAGTGGCTGGGCAGATGAGTACCGCCCTGGTTGATGGTCAGCAGCTCCTCCTTGGGGAAGAAGCCCCGGAGTGCCAGTGTGGCATAAATCGCCGGACCAGCGTGGCCCTTGGAGCAGACAAGGAAATCCCGGTCCTCCCAGTTGGGATTGGCGGGGTCTACCTTCATTTCCCCGGAATAGAGTACTGCCAACAGATCCGCAATGGACAGCGATCCACCCAGATGACCAAAGCCCAGATGACCCAGGGCCTTGAGGGTTTCGATCCGGATCTGTGCGGCAAAGATTCTGGCCTGCTTCTGACGAGCAAGTTCCATAATGCACACCTCCAAAAAAGTAAAAAGCCTGTCGAGACATTTGTCACTTATCAGTATAGCACAAATCCACCGGGATTTACTACCATCCGCTTTGAGAAAATCTCCCGTTCCAGCCTATGGAAAAAGGGCAGTTTACCCAATCCGGCTTTCCGGACCAGGCAAACTGCCCCTTTGAAATGATTCCTATGACACCGCTCAGGCTGCCGGTTCTTCAGCTGCCGGTGTTTCCGGCTCGGTGGGCGCGGTTTCCTCTGCCGGTACCTCAGCCGGTTCTTCTGCCGGCTCCTCAGCGGACTCAGTGGATTCCGGCTCTGTCGGAGCCGCGGCTTCCCCCTGGGTAAAGGCCAGGTTATCAAAGCTCTCCAGGCCGTTCACATAGCTGCCGTTCTCCCGGTATTCCACCCGGACCCGGTCTCCGGCGGCTGTGATGGGCAGCTCGGCACTCAGCGAGGCCGGTGCGGTAAAGATGCGGTTCTGGTCGCTGTCCAGCAGGATGGAGTAGACTGTGATGCCCTCCTCCACATGCGAGGAGATACGCAGCACATTGCCCTCTGCGGATACCAGTTCCCCGGTTGCGCTGCCGATGGAGCTGCTGCCGCTCTGGGAGAGTACATTGGAGTAATCCCGCAGAGCATCCTGCACCGTTTCACCCACGCCGACGCTGGAGTAGTTGGTTACCGATACAAAGGCATACTGCTTGATCAGGCCGGCGGAGTCCTTGAGCGGCATGAAGTAGGTGGGAATGCCGTCCACATTGAGAATAATCGGGAAGTCCGCCTTATAGCCCTGGTACTGCACCTTGCCTTGGGCCGACTGCTGGGCCGACTTTTCCGTAGCGCCGTTCATCTGGTAGAGGATCGGCTCCTTGGTGACCATATCCACCATCATGAAGCCAATGGCACTCTCGTCCTGACCGATACTGGTCAGACCGGTGAACAGATAGCAGTCGCCATTGTTGTAGATGATGGCCTCACCCTCGGAAGTGCGGTACTTGTCCTTATCCGAGAAGTTGAAGATACCATGGACATATTCGCCCTTGTTGTTGATCTGGCTGACAATGAAGTCCTCCGGCTGAACACGGTCCACCCAGTCCGGCACCTCATCGATGGAGTAGTACTGTACATCGCCGGTGGAGGCATTCACTGCATAGATGCCCTTGGCCTCCGGCAGGGCAAAGCCCCGGGTATTCTTGTAGGAAGTGGCGATCCAGTAGGGCTGACCGCTCTCGTCCAGCTCGAAGGAATAGTCGGTGATGCCGTCAAACAGGGCGCCGTTCAGACGCAGATGACGCTGCAGGTCGTCCAGCAGATAGGAGTTGGGCTGGTACTTGATCTTGTAGTCCTCCACATACTCCACATCGTTGGTATTGGTGGCGGAAACCACCACATAGCCGGGTGTACCGCTCATATTGGTGAACCACTTGAACAGGCCCGAGTGATGCAGCGGCGCAACCCACACCAGCTTGCCGTTGACCAGCTGCTTGGTGGGCTCGCCCAGATACACCTGGCTGCCCAGCGAAGGACGCTCGCCCAGCTTCTTATCCGCCAGGTTGGCTGCCAGCGCCTTATCCACAATGGGAAGCTGGTTCTGATCCATGACCTGGATGTCGCTGGAGAAGGTGCGCACTTCCGGGTCACCCAGCTGATCCCGATAGGCCTTGGAGCCAAAAATCGGCGACGACAACAGCGAAACCAGGATCAGCAGCACCCACGGCACAGCGATCACAGTAAAGAGCTTTTTGGGAGTGCCGCCGGTGAACTCCACCGAATACCGGCGGATGCCGCCATAGCTGATGGGAATGATCTCCCCGTAACGGAACACCGCATAGACGCCCAGATATACGGTGATGAGGAAGCACCAGAACACAGCCCCTTCAAAGTACATGGGGTTGAGGTTGGGTGCGTTCACCAGCACATTGAGCACCACCAGGACGGTGAACACCAGGTAGATCAGATTGCGTATCTTATTCTTGTTCATATCATTTGATCCTTTCAGCGGGAAAAATTCCCTGCTTTTCAAACGAAGTGTTGCCGGACTTCACAGAGATTATACAGCTTCCGGCAGGGTACAGCCCCTCCTCTCCGGAAAGGCTGCCTTGGAATACACTATACCATACTTCGGCAGTTCCTGCAATATCTGCCAATTTGACTGTCTTTCTTTTACAGTCTGTACACAAAATTCACAAAAAAGCGGCCTGCGGAAACCAGGTCTCCCCGTTCCGCGGGCCGCTGCATATCAGTCCAGATAGATCATTTTCTTGGTCATGCCGCCGTCCACTACCAGATCCTGCCCGTTGATGAAGTCGTTCTTCTCATCGGTGAGGAAGAAGCAGGCCGAAGCCACATCCTCCGGCTTTCCCACCCGACCGGACAGGTGCTGCCGGTGATCGGCGTATTTGAGCTGGTCATAGCCGTCGCGGCAGATCCAGCCCGGGCTGATGGAGTTCACCGTCACCGCGTAAGGCGCAAAGCTCACTGCCAGCGCATGGGTCAGCGCAGTGACACCACCTTTGGAAGCAGTATAGGCCTCAGTGCCCTCCTCGCTCATCAGGCTGCGGGTACTGGAGATGTTCACGATGCGTCCGTACCGCTCCTTGTAGCCCTTCTTGCGCCGGTTGATCATGTATTCCCGGCTGATGAGGAACATTGCCCGGAGATTGGAGTTGAGCACATAGTCCCAGTGCTCCACTGTTTCCTCCCACAGGCTGCAGAACTGGCTCACACCGGCGTTATTGATGATGATGTCCAGGTCGTCAAACTGCTCGAAGATGCTCTGCATCAGGTTTTCACAGGCGGAGGAGAGTGCCAGGTCACAGTGGAAAAAACAGCACTCGGGCATGATCGGACGCAGTTCGCCCCGGACAAACCGGTCGCCTTCATAGTCCTTGTCCGCTACGATCACCAGTGCGCCGGCCCGGGCATATTCCAGGGCGATCTCCCGACCGATGCCGGAAGCTCCGCCGGTAACCAGAACCTTTTTTCCTTTGTAATCCATACAGCTCCCCCTTTTCTCACAGTGTCTGTGCCGTTACAGCTTGCTTGGGTCGTCCGCGTAGGCAGCTGTTTCGCTGGGGAGACCCTTCTTCTGCAGCTTGATGGCAATGAATTTCTTGATGACCGAATAGACCACTGCAAACACTGGCACACCGATGAACATTCCTGCGAAGCCCAGGAATTTGCCGAAGATCAGGATGGCAAAGATCACCCAGAAGGCCGACAGTCCAGTGGTGTCGCCCAGGATCATCGGGCCGAGGATATTGCCGTCAAACTGCTGGAGCAGCAGCACAAAGATGGCAAAGATCAGTGCCTGCAGGGGGCTCTCGGTGAGAATGATGATGATGGACGGAATCGCTCCGATGAACGGTCCGAAATAGGGAATGACATTGGTCACGCCCACAATGACGCTCACCAGCACCACATAGGGCATCTTGAGAATCCACATGCCGATGAAGCAGAGGATTCCGATGATGAGCGAGTCGATGATCTTGCCGGTGATGAAGCCGCCGAAGATGGCATTGGATTCACTGGCAAGGTCGATCATGAACTTGGCGTTTTCCTCATTGAAGAGGGCATACATCACCTTGCGGGACTGGGCCAGGAACCGTTCCTTGCCCATGAACATATAAATCGAGATGATGATGCCGATAATCAGGCTGAACAGGCCGCTGGTAAAGTTCATGGCATAGTCCAGCACATGGGGAACCGAGTTGAGCACCAGATCATAGATCTGATTGATGACATTCTCCACCGACATTTCCATGGCATGGACGATCTCCGGCGGCATGCCGTCCACAGTCACCAGATGGGTGATCATATCCAGCAGCTGCTGGAGTGAATCGGCATAGCTGCGCAGATTCCCGATGATGCTGCTGACACTGATGATGATCTGCGGGAACACCAATGCCGAAAACAGATACAGCACCCCGCCGGTCAGTGCGTAGGTGACGATGATCGCCAATCCCCGGCAGGCAGGCGGATTGATGGTGTTGTTGGTCAGCCAGGGCAGGAACTTCTTATCCAGGAAAACATAGATGGGATTGAGCAGGTAGGCGATCACAAAGCCGAAAATAAAGGGCCGCAGGGTCACCAGCGCCGCGCTGAACCACGCCTTGACTTCCCGGTAGTTCTGTACCCCATAGAGGAACAGTACTCCGAATACCAATACCAGAATGGCATAGACCGCAATGGTGGTATAGCGTCGATTCCATTCAATTTTCACATTCTTCACTCCTTTGAGAATCAGATCCCCCCGATCCGTTCCCAATTCCATTTTTGACAACTGCTATTATACTGGATATTTCCGCGGATTTCCACAAAATCCTTGTAAAATCTTCCTATTCCGAAAGTTCCGACCACTCCTCATACTTGGCAGTCAGGCCCTGCTGCAGCTCCTCCATGCGGTTGGCTGCTTCGGTGAGCTTTTCATAGTCCGATGCGGCTTCTTCCCCTGCCATGAATTCGGTCAGGCGCTGGATCTCCTCCTCATCGGCAGCGATCTCCTTTTCCAGGGTATCCAGGCGCTTGCGGCGCTTGGCATCTTCCGCCCGCTGCTTCTTGCCGCGGTAATAGGTCGTGCTGGCCTCGCTCTTCTTTTCAGGCACGGCGGGAACCGGTTCCGGCTCCGGCTGCTCCGGCGTGAGAATGGGACGGTCTCCCCGGGCATAGGCCGCATAGCCGCCCTGATAGATGGTCATGCCAGCCGGGGTCATCTCAGCGATCTTGGTGGGCACCTTGCTCAGCAGATACCGGTCATGGGAAACCATCAGGATAGTGCCCGGGAACTCGCCCAGCGCCTTATCCAGTGCCTCCTTGGTATCCAGATCCAGATGGTTGGTGGGCTCGTCCAGGATCAGCATATTGGACTTGCGCAGCATCATAATGGCAAACTTGAGCTTGGCCCGCTCACCGCCGGACAGCGATCCCACCTTCTTATAGACATCCTCGCCGGTGAGCAGTACATTGCCCAGCACGGTGCGGACTGTCACCTCATAGAGCCGGGGATAGCGGTCCCACAGCTCATCCAGAGCTGTCTTTTCATCGTGCAGGCCGGTGTTCTCCTGCTCATAGTAGGAGAGATAGACATTCTTTCCCCAGTCCACCTTACCCTCGTCAATGGGGAACAGCCCCTGGATGGCCTTGAGCAATGAGGACTTGCCCACGCCGTTTTCTCCGATAATGGCGATCTTTTCCCCACGCAGCACATCCAGCCGCAGCCCCTTGAACAGCTGACGGCGTTCGCTTCCCTCGCCCACCGAAAGGGCCAGGTCCCGGACATGCAGCACCTCCTTGACCGGCTCCACATCGTAGCTGAAGGAGAGATGCGCCCGCTTCTGGGGCGGGAGCGGCTTTTCCACCAGCTCCATGTGCTCAATGGCCTTGCGCTTGCTCTTGGCGCTCTTGGCTGAGGTGGCCCGGACGATATTCTTGTCCACATATTCCTGCAGCCGGGCAATCTCCTCCTGCTGCCGCTCGTAGAGCTTGAGCTGCCGGGCATAGGCCTCCTCCCGCAGCTGGGTGAACTTGGTATAGTTGCCGGGATAACGGGTGAGCCGGGTGCGGTCCAGTTCACACACCGAAGTCACCAGGCTGTCCAGGAAGTATCGGTCATGGGATACGATGAGCAGTGCGCCCTTGTACCCCTTGAGGTAATCCTCCAGCCAGATCAGGGTCTTGAAGTCCAGATGGTTGGTGGGCTCGTCCAGGATCAGCAGTTCCGGTTCCTCCAGCAGCAGCTTGCAGAGAGCCAGACGGGTCTTTTCACCGCCGGACAGCGCCGAGATCAGGGTTTCCCGGTCCCGTCCCGCAAAGCCCATGCCGTTGAGGATGGTATTGATCTTCACATCGATGAGGTATCCGTCCCCGGCCTCGAATTCGGTATGCAGGCGATTGTATTCCTCCAGCAGAGTATGGTCGTCCGGGAACTGCCGCATACGGATGCGCATGGCTTCCATCTGCCGTTCGATCTCATAGAGCGGCGCAAAGACACTGCGCATCTCCGCCAGGATGGTACTGCTGCGGTCCAGGCCGCTGTTCTGGCGCAGGAACCCGATGCGTACCCCGGAAGTGATGGCCCGTTCGCCGCTTTCAAATTCCAGGTCGCCGCTGAGGATATTGAGAAGGGTGGATTTTCCCGCTCCATTGACGCCGATCAGGCCGATCCGGTCCTGATCTTCTATTTTGAGCGAAACATGGTCGAGAATCAGTTCCGCACCGTAATATTTCGTGATCTGTTCCAGAGAAGCTATCATTTCCAGTAATTCTCCCAAATACTAAAAGGTCATATTCCATTTTATGATACCACATCTCCTGAAAAAAGAAAACTCTCCTCTGGAAAATATCCCCTCTCTTGCAGAGTCCGGCAGCTTTGTGCTACAATGCCAGCAGAGAATTCGAGGAGGTTTTCTGTATGGCGAAACTGCGCAAGACCCTTGGTGGGATCGACTGGCCTGTCTGCGAAGCCCTGATGCACCAGATCGAAACCCAGAGCACTGTGACCCTCTCCCGCTGGGCAGTGGATCATGCGGCCCGGGAATATCTGCCCCTCTGCGGGGAAGCCCCGGCCCTGACGGCGGCTGTGGAGGGCTGCCGGAAGCATCTGACCGGACAGCTCTCCCTCAAGGAGCTGAAACCCCTGCTGCGGGAAGCCTCTGCCGCCGCCCGGGATACCGAAGGCGCTGTGGAGCAGGCGGCGGCCCGGGCAACTGCCACAGCCTGTGCTGTGATCCAGACTCCCACCAACGCCCTGGGCTATCTGTTCTATGGAGCAGCGGCGGCGGCATACAGCAAGGCCGGCACCGAGGACGCCTCCCGGTGGGACAACCTTGCCCGGGCCGAGCTGGAACAGGCCCTGGAAGAACTGCGTGCTGTTTCGGTGCCGGATGAGCCGAACCCCGCAAAGATCAACTGGAACTGCTGACCCCTCCCCCAATACTCAAAAAGCCGCACGCCCTGCATCGGGCTGTGCGGCTTTTTTATGTGATTTACTTTTTGGTGTTCTCCAGCAGACGGCAGAGGATGTCCACATACTTCTCCCGATCCGCCTTGAGGGCTACCCGGCAGTTGGGAGCCTTGGCTTCGGCCCGGCCGTTGCGGATGTCAAAGAGGGTCACGCCATAGGCAGCGCCCCGTCCGCAGTCCACTACACAGGGGGCGTCCTCAATGTCGGTGATGACAGTGGGGTCCACCAGATAGGCGATGGTCAGCGGGTCATGCACCGGGGCAGCCGGTACATCCGCCACCTTCTGCCACTCGCCATAGCCGGCGATGCGCTGCTCACAGAGCGATGCCACCACCTCGGCAGGACGGGTGCCAATGGCACGGAACCGGGCTGCGTCCTCCATGGTCACATAGGCGGAATGGGTGGCGTCCAGGGTCACGAAGGTGAACGGGATATTGCAGTCCAGCACTGCCTGGGCAGCTTCGGGGTCCAGCCAGACATTGAACTCAGCCAGGGCAGTCTTGTTGCCTACCCGGAACCCGCCGCCCATGTAGACGATCTCCTTGATCTTGGGAATGATCCGGGGTTCGATGCGCACTGCGTGGGCAATGTTGGTGAGCGGCCCCAGCGGGATCAGGGTGATTTCGCCGTCCTCTGCCTCCATCAGGGTATCCACCAGCCAGCTGACTGCATTCTTCGGCTGGGCCTTGATGGTAGCCGGAGGGCACTGGTCGATGTAGGTGCCATGGATGTTCTTGTAGAGTGCCTCCTCCGGGGCGCTGTACATGGGATAATGCCGGCGGAAGCCCAGCATACAGGAAGTCCACGGCACAGCACAGCCCTGGAATACCGGAACTGTACCGCCCATCAGCTCACTGATGCGCAGGCTGTTTTCGGTGGTGATGGGAACGGCACGGTTGCCGTTGACTGCCATAATGCCCAGTACCTCAAAATCCGGGTTCGCCATGGCGGCAATCAGTGCGATTGCGTCATCGGAACCGGTATCCACATCGAGGATCACCTTGCGTTTTGCCATTGTAACACTCTCCTTATCTCAGGCCGGTACCGCCCGGTCAGTTCTGTACTGCCCGGCAGACCGTATCATGCATTTCCGGGCTGCGCAGAGCCCACTTGAATCCATTATAGCACGCAGCACGTCCCGGCAAAAGCCGGAACTGTCCTTCCAGCCGGGCCAGCCCAGGAGAAATTCCCAGCAGAATTTTAGGCAAAACGCAAAAAGAGCTGCCGGATCGGCAGCTCTTTGTTTTTTCTGTTAAGCGGATGCTTATTCCACCGAGATGGTGAAGTAGTAGATGGGAGTTCCGCCGTTGACCAGGGCAACTTCGATGTCCGGATCGATCTTTTCCTTGATCTCCAGTTCCACCATGGTAGCCTGCTCCTCAGTGGCGTCCTCACCGTAGATGATGGTGATGAAGCCGGCCTCGCCCTTGCGCTTCTTGACCATGTTCTTGGTGATCTTCACCGCAGCCTTGACGATGTCGCTCTCCACCGAAGTCACCTTGCCGTTTTCAATGGCAAGAATGTCGCCTTCCTTGATCTTGTGACCGTCATACTCGCTGTCCCGGGCCGCAAAGGTCACCTGACCGGTGCTTACCTTTTCAGCAGCCTTGGTCATGTTCATCTGGTTTTCCTCAGCGTCGATGGACTCATCGAATACCAGCATAGCCGACAGACCCTCAGGAATGGTCTTGGTGGGCAGGACACGCACTTCACGGTCTGCCAGGTTGATGGCCTGCTCCGCTGCCATGATGTTCTTGTTGTTGGGCAGAACAAAGACTGTCTTGGCAGGGGTGGCATGAACAGCCGACAGAATATCATCGGTGGAGGGGTTCATGGTCTGACCACCCTTGACCACATTGGTCACGCCCAGATCCTTGAAGAGCTGCTCCACACCGTCACCGGCACATACTGCCACAAAGCCATAGGCATTGCTCGGATCAACCGGAGCATACCGGAAACCGGCAGTCATAGCTTCCCGTACTGCCTTCTGGTTGTCAGCATGCTGCTCCCGCATATTCTCGATCTTGATCTTGGTCAGCGCGCCGTGCCGCAGAGCATTCTGCAGGGCATCGCCGGGGTTATCGGTGTGCACATGGCACTTGATGATGTCATCATCGTCCACTACCACAGCGCTGTCGCCGATGCTCTCCAGATAGGAGCGCAGAGCCTGGGCATCTGCCCGCTCGGCGTCCTTGAGCACGATGAACTCAGTACAGTAAGTGAAGGTGATCTCACCCTCATAAAGACCGGCTGCATTGCGCTCGTCCGGGATCTCGGTGGGAGCCTGCTCGCCGGATTCCTCCTGCAGCTCCACAATGGCGCCGCCCTGGAATACCTGCTGCATACCTTCCATGACATACACCAGACCCGCGCCGCCTGCGTCCACGACACCGGCCTTCTTCAGTACCGGCAGCAGTTCCGGGGTCTCAGCCAGAGCCTTCTTGGCTCCGTCGATCATGGTCTGCCAGATACCGGTTTCGGTGCTCTCGGCAGTCAGTGCCTTGGCGCCCTCCTCATGAGCCACACGGGCCACGGTGAGAATGGTACCCTCGGTGGGCTTCATAACAGCCTTGTACGCAGCCTTGACACCGGCGTCCATGGCGTCTACCAGATCGGCGGCAGAGGCTTCAGCCTTGCCGGCCAGGCTCTTGGAAAAGCCGCGGAACAGCAGCGACAGGATAACGCCCGAGTTGCCGCGGGCACCCCGGAGCAGCGCGCCGGCTGCGGTCTTGGAGACCTCAGCTACGGTGGCCTTGGAGTCCATCAGCTGTACTTCCCGCTTGGCAGCGGAAATGGTCATGGACATATTGGTACCGGTATCACCATCCGGCACCGGAAATACATTGAGTGCGTTTACTTTCTGCTTATGGTTCGAGATGTTGTTGGCAGCAGAGATAAAAGCATCTCTCAGAACTGAACCTTTCATCACTTCAAATCTACTCTCCCTTGACTGAGAATTCACACGGTCGGTGTTTGTCAGATCATTTCATCCACAAATACATTGACCTTGGCAACCTGCAGGCCGGTAGCCTTCTCGGTGACATAACGCACCTTGCCGACAATGCTGCGTACCGTCGTGGCAATATTCAGACCATAGGTGACCGCAATGTGCAGATCCACCACCAGACTGCCGTTTACTGCCTTGACCGAAACACCCTTATCGGTGAATTCCTCTTTGGTGAGGGCAGAGCGAAGTCCCTGGACGGCGCCGCTGCTGACCATACCCGCTACACCGAAGCACTCGGATACCGCATGTCCGATCAGATTGGCGAAGTACTCCTCCGAGATCTCGATGACGCCGAGATGATTTTCGAGTTTCAGCATACCGTTTACCTCCCTGACTGATTGATTTTTGTTCTTTATGCAAAAGACAAATTATAACTCTACCATTATAGGCTAAAATAGTATACCATATTTTTTTGGAAAAAGCCACAGATAACCGGCGTTTTGCTCTTATCTTTGGCAAAAACGCACTATAAAATTACTGCCATTCGTCGATATTATAGAAAATGTCCTGCGAAATCGGGGTCATTTTTGCCTGGAACGACGGGGAGACCACTGCTCCTCCCTGCCGGTAAACCAACGGTGTCACCGGCACATAGGTATCGAACTGTTCCAGCAGTCCGGCACAGTCCAGCGTCCCGGCACAGTATGCATAATACTGTTCCAGCAGCTGGGCATCGGAACAGTCCCCGGAAATGCCCACCGAACTGCCGGAGATCAGTGGACTGATGTCCACATTGTCCCCGACACAGACCTCGGCAATGAACAGATCAAAGTCCCCCGCAGCCAGCCGGCTCAGATAACTCTCATATTCCACCGCTTCCACCTCGGCCTGGATGCCATAGTATCCCAGGTAGCGCACAACGGTTTCCGCCACCCGTACCCGGAAGGGGTTCTCGGAATTCACCAGCACCGAGAGATTCACCGGCTCGTCCTCATAGCTGCGCCAGCCGCTCTCCTCCAGGGTCACGCCCATCAGTTCCAGCTCCATGCGGATGCGGTCGTCCCCCAGATCGCTGTGCTCCTGCTCCGGCAGGTCATAATACTCTGCCGGGAAGGGGGTCAGCGCCGGTGTAGCCTTGTTGTAATAGATGTCTGAAACGATGCTGTCCCGGTTGACCATCTCCGAAACCAGGGTCCGGAACTGCCGCTGGGAGGTGAGGGCATTCTGGCTGCTGTACCCGATATACACCACATTGCCCAGCTCAAACAGATAGCTGTTGGCGCCCAGGGCATAGTCCGCCTCCTCGGCATAGTCGGTATACAGGCAGTGGATCACTCCGCTGCGCAGCGCATTGGCAAGGGTGCTGTCATCCGGCATGGATACCAGCTCGATCTCGGTGATCTTCTCTGAAGCCCCGGGATTGCTTTCCGAGGCGGTGAGATACCGCCGTCCCGACTGCTCCTGATAGATATACCGCCCGGTTCCGATGAGCGAATCGGTGCCGGAGCCATTCTTCACAATGGGGAAATCCAGCAGACCGGCGATGTTCCGGTCGGAACGGTAGGCTTTCACCCGGACGGTCCGGCTGTCCACCTCGGTCACCGATTCCACTGAGGTGTGCAGCTGCCAGTAGCGCTTCTGCTGCAGGTCGGTCTGTTCAAAGGAATAGACCACATCCGCCGCAGTCAGCGCGCTGCCGTCCGAGAAGGTCACATCGCTGCGCAGGGTCACCAGATATTCCCCTGTCCCCGCCTGGGTGATGCTCTCCGCCAGACAGGGCTGGGGGGTGAAGGTATTGTCGGTGACAAAGAGCGGGTCGAAGAGCAGTGAAGTGATGCTCAGATTCATATCACTCTGGGCGGCATAGGGGCCCAGGCTGTCGTCAATGTCCACCGGCAGCAGCAGGGAGGTCTGGGACTGGGGCTCCCCGGAGGAAGCCGGTTCGCCGCCGAAGATATCCTCATACACGTCCCGGAACCCGCCGCAGCCGGACAGCAGCAGACAGAGTGCCAGTGTCCCTGCCAGAAGTCGTTTTTTCATGGCTCTCCCCTTTTATTCCACCCGGTCGGCGACCCGTTCAATACTCCGGGCCCGTCCGGTCTTTTCGTCAATGTCGATGACGCAGCCCCACAGGATTCCCTGTCCCCGGGCATTCTCGAACCGGGTGGGAAGCTGGGTGCGCATCTTTTCCACCGCCAGCTCCTTTTTCACGCCCAGCACCGAATCAAAGCTGCCGCACATACCGGCATCGGTGAGATAGGCGGTGCCGCCGGACAGGATGCGTTCATCGGCGGTCTGTACATGGGTGTGGGTGCCGATCACAGCCGAGACCCGCCCATCCAGATAGAAGCCCATGGAGAGCTTTTCGGCAGTGGCTTCGGCATGGAAGTCCACCAGGATATTGGGGGTATCCAGGCCAGCCAGCACCTCATCGATGGCGGCAAAGGGGTCCCGGTGATGGTCCACCATATAGGCAAGCCCCTGGAGGTTCACCACCGCAAAGCGGTACCTGAGGAAGTCCAGCACACAGACTCCCTTGCCCGGGGCATTGGCATGGAAGTTCACCGGGCGCAGCAGGGTTTCCTCCTCGTCCAGCACCTTGTAGATCTCCCGGCGGCGCAGGCTGTGGTTGCCGCCGGTGATGACATCCGCGCCGCTGTCGTAGATCTGGCGGACACTGGAGGGCAGCATGCCGTTGCCCTCAGCGGAATTTTCGCCGTTTACCACCACCACATCGGCGGCATACTGCTTTTTCAGGGCACGGAGCCGCTTTTCCAGCAGCTCACAGCCATAGGCGCCTACCACATCGCCCAGGAACAAAACTCTCACAAGATCACCTTTTTCTCTATAAAATGGGCCGACTCCGCCTTGGGGCGCACCCCTGCCCGGCGGATGGCCTCCAGAAAGTCCTCCGGCGGCGGGGCAGTGACTTCGATCCGCTCCCCGGTGACCGGGTGGGGGAACCAGATCCGCCCGCAGTGCAGCGCATGCCGCCCGATGAGGTCAAAATCCCAGCCGTAGATGTCATCTCCGGCCAGGGGATAGCCCAGCCACCACATGTGCACCCGGATCTGATGGGTCCGCCCGGTGTAGAGCGAAAACTCCGCCAGCGTATGCCGGTAGCCATAGCCCAGCACCTCAAAACCGGTGCGGGCTGGCTGCCCGGCGTTGTCCACCATGCGGTTGATGGTCTCCTCGTCAATGCGGGCGATGCCTGCGTCGATGATGCCCCGTTCATAGGGCAGAATCCCGGTGAGCAGCGCCGTGTACCGCTTGTGCACCTGGATGCCGCCCCGGCCTACTCCGCCCAGCACTGTGGCGGCATGGGCATTCTTTGCCACCACCACGGCGCCGGAGGTATTCCGGTCCAGACGGTTGATGCACCGGTAGCTCAGGGTGAGCCCCCGCTCCCGGCAGTCCCGGGCAAAGACATTCGCCAGGGTGTCCTGCTGGTGGGTCTTGGCCTGATGACAGGGCATATCCACCGGCTTGTTGTAGACCATCACATCTTCGTCCTCATAGAGGACCGGCACCCGGATCTCGCTCTCCAGATAGTCGGGCGGGGTGTCCTCCATGGTCACTGAAAGGGTGTCCCCGGCATGGATGCGGTCAATGGTGCGGATATGTTCGCCGTTGAGCTGCAGCCCCTCAGGCCGGTGCTTGAGCGAGATGATCACCCGGCTGGACATCTTCCGCACGGTTTTGAGATACTGCTCCACCTTCATGCCGTCCTCAGCCGGTGTGATGAGAAAATCGATACGGCGCAAGCCTCCGCCCCCCTTTCCGAAACAGAAAAAGCCCACCGCACTGTGGACTTTTCACACGATTCCATTATAATGCAAACCGTGTGCCTTGTCCACCTGCGGCAGGCTTCTTTCCAGCAAGTTTTAAGTTTCTTTACAAATCCCCGGCAGAAGTTCCAGGCATCAGTAGGCAATGCCCTGAGCCTTCATCGACTCAGCTACCTTGAGGAAACCGGCAATGTTGGCGCCGGCAATGAGGTCGCCGGAGCAGCCGTACTCCTCAGCGGCAGTATAGGCCGCATGGAAGATGCCCTTCATGATCTCCTCCAGCTTGCGGTCCACTTCCTCAAAGGTCCAGCTGTAACGCATCGAGTTCTGGCTCATCTCCAGGCCGCTCACCGATACGCCGCCCGCATTGGAAGCCTTGCCCGGAGCAAACAGCACGCCGTTCTTCTGGAAGAACTCAGCGGCATCGGGGGTGGTGGGCATATTGGCGCCCTCGCACACTGCCATGACGCCATGGGCCACCAGTGCTTCGGCTCCGGCGAGATCCAGCTCATTCTGGGTGGCGCAGGGCAGGGCCACATCGCAGGGAATGGTCCAGATGCCCTTGCAGCCCTCGGTGTAAACCGCGCCGGGCACCCGCTCGGCATAGGCCTTGATGCGTCCGCGCTCCACTTCCTTGATCTGCTTGACCACGGCGAGGTCAATGCCCTTTTCATCGTAGACATAACCGGCGGAGTCGGACATGGCTACCACCTTCATGCCCAGCTGCTGGGCCTTTTCACAGGCATAGATCGCCACATTGCCCGAACCGGAGATCACAGCGGTCTTGCCGGCAACCGGCTCATGCTTCATCTCCTGGAGCATCTCCCGCAGGAAGTAGAGCAGGCCATAGCCGGTGGCCTCGGTACGGGCCAGCGAACCGCCATAGGTCAGGCCCTTGCCGGTGAGCACGCCAGTGAAGGTATTGCGGATGCGCTTGTACTGTCCGAACAGGTAGCCGATCTCCCGGGCGCCGACGCCGATGTCACCGGCGGGAACATCGGTATCCTCGCCGATATGACGGTACAGCTCGGTCATGAAGCTCTGGCAGAAGCGCATGACTTCCGCGTCGGACTTGCCGGCAGG
>ERZ827104.1320-NODE-1320-length-22339-cov-11.111470_pt1 | contig 22339 bp, 23 predicted proteins | sample MGYA00519781_ERZ827104 | MGnify/ENA primary metagenome ERZ827104 (study PRJEB31778, sample SAMEA3449257) | human gut metagenome | biome: human gut; feature: human-associated habitat; material: faeces | place: United Kingdom | collected 2010/2012 ...
ATAACGCATAAAAACACCCTCCTTACTGGTTGTCCAGTAAAGAGGGTACATATCAGGATATGACAACGGGACTTTTCTTCCGGGAATATTTATTGAAGCAGTTTAGTGATTACCGAAATCAGAGTGAGTCGGAAGTGTTGCAATATGAGATGGAATATCTCATTGCAGGGAAAGATTCTGATGTGGCAAACCTTGCTGGCGTTGCAGAACGCATGCTGGCGATTCGTGAGGTGGCAAACTATATTTATTTGAAAGGGGATGCCGAGAAAACGGCATTGGCGAATACCATAGCACTTGTAACTGCGGGCTGGACAGCTAATCCGGCGGTAGTCAAGGTGGTAGAAGAAGGAATTCTTGTGGCATGGGCATTTTCAGAAAGCATAAAAGATGTAAAAACGCTTTTAAAGGGTGGCAAGGTTCCTTTTTTAAAAGGAAATGCCGAGTGGACATTAGACGTTGGAGCATTGTCGGAATCCTTTGCAAAAGAAGAGGAAAGTAAGACCAGTGAAAGTGGTTTAAGTTATGGGGATTATTTAAGAATTTTATTATATCTTACCGGACAGGAGAAGCTTACCTATCGGGCAATGAATCTGATGGAGCAGAATATCAGGCGGCTGCCGGACCGGGAGAATTTTCGGATGGACTGCATGATTGGTAGTATGGAAATACAGTGCAGTTATCTGTCAAAACCATTGTTCTTCGGGTGGTTTGGAAGTGGCGAAAGCTTCAAAGGAGATTATCATTTTCAGGAAAAAAATTCATTTTCCTATGTTTATTAACAAAAGAAGAAAGGGGGTGCATAAAGGTGTCTCTTCTCAGAATTCAAATAAAAAATCAATATAAAAAAACTCTCTCTAACCCAGATAATACAAATCTATTGTATAGCAATTCTACAAACAGAAAAGAGACACCTTTATGTGCCTCCACGACGGCGTCTATGACAATAGAAGCAGCTATCGCATTGCCACTGTTTGTAATCTGTATACTATCGGTAATCTTTCTTTTCCGGGTATTGGAATTACAGATGGATGTGGAATATGCCTTGCAATATGCCGCCAGAAAAAGTGCCATTCATGCACATATGACACATGAAAGCGGGCTGGATTCCGTTGTGCCAATTGCAGAAGCAAAAATCCTGTTTCAAAGAAAATTAGAAGAACTGAAAGCACCGGTAATTTATGTGGAAGGGGAAGAAAAGGGGTTCTCTTTTTGGCGTTCTGAATTAATAGGAAATGATATTGATTTATGTGTATCTTATCGGATTGAAAATCCATTGCAGTTATTGGGACTATTTTCTTATGACATGGATCAGCGGGCAAAAGTGCATAAATGGATTGGTTATACAGGCAGTGGAAATGAAGATGGAACTTATGTCTATATTACAGAGACAGGGAAATCCTATCACCGGTTTTCGGACTGTACCTATTTGGATTTGAGCATTCTGGCGGTGCCGGAAGAGACGGTATCCGGATTACGGAATGATTCCGGGGCGAAATATAAAGATTGCGAAAAATGCCGCATAGGAAAGAAAGATACCAAAACAGTATTTGTAACAGAATATGGAGAGGCAGTGCACAATAGTCTTTCCTGCAGTGGGTTAAAGCGTACCGTATACCGTATTTTGCTGGAAGAAGCGGGAAATCATTCACCCTGTGGAAAATGTGAAAAGAGAAAAGCTTCCTGAGGAAATAAATGTATCAGATAAAGAAACGTATCAGATAAAGAAACGGCAGATAGCAGGTTATAAGCAGTAAGTAGTAGCTGGCAAATAACGAATAATAAGGAGATAAGGGGATGGTGACGATATGTTCTGTACTTGGAATGTTGGGGATATGTTCCATCGAAGATATCCGAAAAAAAGAAATACAAAGCGTAAGAGTATTGTGTTTTGGCATTGGTGGGATTTTACTGCATCTCTGGCAGAGAAACCAGTCATTATACAGCATGTTAGGAGGGATTGCCGTCGGGGCAGCAGTTATTATTCTGTCACTGGTGTCTGGTGGAATTATTGGAATTGGCGATGGACTGGTACTTTGTGTAGCGGGAATTTACATTGGAGGAATCAATACCATGCGTCTGCTTTTGACGGGACTTTTCCTGTCCTCTCTGTATGCACTGGTATTGCTGTTCATGCACAGAAAAAGACGAAAAGACACCATTCCTTTTATTCCGTTTCTGCTGGCAGCATATCTCATTCTGTTGATTTTATAAGACAATGGAAAAAGAAATGTTATCTGCCGGCTTCTTATACCATAGAGGCGGCAGTTATAGTGCCAATGATATTGGCAATATTCTGTACCCTGATTGTAGTCAGCTACGAACTGCATGACAGGGTAAAGCTGGCAGCAGAAGAAAGCAGCAAGAACAAAATAGAATGTATGGAGGAAATTTATATTGGAGATATGTTATAAGAGAAATCTGAATCAGAGTTATATGTTTATTACATCAGATCCCGCATATTCCGGATATCAGATTCATATGTGCCGGCAGAATCATATTCATAATTTATTGCAGTTTGAACCGGTAGTTTCAGAAGGGGAGACACAGTTTCGATATGAAATTACCGGAAAACGTTCTTTGGACCATGTTTTGGAGAGCAGTGATTTTGCCATAGATATGTTTGCAAAAATGTTAGAAACTTTACTGGGAATCTGTCAGGAAATCCGACCATATCTTTTGGAGGAAGAGGGGATTCTATTAGAACCGGAGAGTATTTATCTTGAGAATGGAACCAAGAAGTTCTACTTCACCTATTGCCCCGGCAGACAGGAACCTGTTACAGAAGGATTCCGAAAGCTGATGGAGTATCTTCTGGCAAAGATTAATCATGAAGATGAACAGATGGTTCTTGCATCTTATGAGGCATATCAGAAATCAACAGAAGAAGGATTTTCTTTGGGTGAAATCCTAAGGATATTATATCAGTACCGGCAGCAGGATGTAGAGGATTATGTACCGGTCCGACAGAAATCTGTTTCGTCTAAAAAGGTAGAGGCATTGCAGAAGGGCATTATGCCATGGGAGCAGGAAAAGAAAGATGCAGCTGTGGAGGAAAAGCCAATTACAAAGAAAAAGAAGGGGTATTGGAAAAAATATGAGATAGATACAATTGAAAAGGATGATGAATATTATAAGAAGGATGCTCAAAGCCGTGGCTGGAATATGGCAATGGAAGAAAAATTGCAGGAATGCATTGCTGCAATCAGCCGGATTCCGGCATTCTTAACAGGGAAGATAAATCATGAGAAGGAGGAAGAACCAATCGTGTGTACACCTATGGATTACAAAGAAATGCAGGAGGAAAATCCGACCGTTTATCTTGGAACGGAGCGGGCTCCGGAAGGAGTTCTGCGTTATGATGGAAAAGAGGATATTTCGAATATCCGGATGGAGTATTTTCCTTTTATCATAGGCAGCAGTGAGCAGGCAGATGGAAATGTATGTATACAGGGAGTCAGCCGCATGCATGCCCGCATTACCAGAGAGAAAGAGGATTATTATGTGGAAGATTTAAATTCCATGAACGGAACATGGCTCAATGGGAAAATGCTGGCATATCGGGAGAAGGAGCAGTTATGCATGAATGATGTGATTCAGCTGGGACGTGAGCGGTTTACATTTCTTTAAGAAAAAGGTTATATTTCCTTCGTTGACAGTGCCTTTTGAAAGTGTTATTGTCAGATTCATAAAAGACTGGAAGAAGGATAAGTTATATTGATTCAGAAAATAGATGCATGTTTAAAAGAGCGGGGATATTCCTTTATCAAAGTGTCGCCGGAAGAGGTTGGGGTATACTATAGATTTACAGAAGGAAGGGCACAGGTGGTTGCTGGAATCTTTATGCATCCGGGATTTGTACTGGAAACAGAAAAATTGCAGGCAATTCAGAAAAAACTGCAGGAGCTGTTTCTTCATCCGGAAGGAAGGATTCCGGGCTGTGAACAGAATATGGCAATCTATCAGGTGGAATTACTGACGTTACTGGTTGCAGATGATATAGGACAGGCACGTATGCTCTGTGGCAGCTGTCGGAATGTCTGGCTTATTAATGAGCAGACAGGGCAGCTTATGATTTTTGAAAACCAGCCGGGAGATTTCTATGGATTAAGAGATGCATTACAGGAACAGATATTCGGTGGTGGGAGGCAAAGAGGTTATGCTTCACAGGGGTATGCACAGACGGATAATTACCGTAGAACAGAAGAGAAGCGAGGTCTTACTTTGCGGCAGAGGATAAAACAGTATCCGTCCTGGTGTAACGCCGGCATTGTTTTGATAAATATCATAGTATTTCTGGCATTGAGCGCACTTGGCGATACGGAATCTGCAGCTTTTATGGAACAACATGGAGCAGTATTTCTGCCGGATGTATTTGGACAGGGAGAATGGTGGAGACTGTTTACGGCCATGTTTTTGCATTTTGGACTGGCACATCTTGCAAATAATATGATTGTATTATTCTGGACTGGAGACAGACTGGAACGTCTGATAGGAAAGTGGCGCTATCTTATCATTTATTTTGGCGCAGGATTGTGTGGTAATCTGCTTTCACTTCTGGTAACACAGGGCAAAGGAACCCTGACGGTGTCAGCAGGTGCCTCAGGTGCCATTTTTGGTGTATTTGGAGCTTTACTCTGGGTAATAATTGCCAACAGAGGAAGGGTAGAAGAACTGAATATCAGAGGAATTGTAATTATGATTGCATTGAGCCTATATTATGGATTTACCAGTACCGGAGTGGACAACTGGTGTCATGTAGGCGGACTGATTAGCGGATTTTTCCTGTCACTGCTTCTATATCGCAGAAAGGATTGATTTTATTCCGGAAAATTTATATACTGTTGATATATGATTGAATGAGTAAGATGAAAAACTTAAGATACGGAGGCAGAAATGAAAGTAAATATATATTACGGTGGTAGAGGACTTCTGGATGATCCTACTTTATATGTAATCGGGAAAATGGAAGAAGTTTTAAAAGAGCTTCGTGTCAGTGTGGAACGATATAATATATACGAGCACAAGAATAGCATCTCTACGTTGCCGCAGACCTTAAAGGATGCAGATGGAATCATTCTGGCAACGACAGTAGAGTGGCTTGGAATCGGTGGTTATATGCAGCAGTTTTTGGATTCCTGCTGGCTTTACGGAGACAAGGAAAAGATTAAGACAACCTATATGCAGCCAATCGTTATGTCAACCACGTATGGGGAACGTGAAGGGGAACTGACATTGTCCAATGCATGGGAAATTTTAGGCGGTCTGCCGTGCAGTGGAATGTGTGGCTATGTAGATGATCTGGTAAGCTTTGAAATGAATCATGACTATTCCCTGATTATTGAGAAAAAAGCAGAAAATCTTTATCGTACAATTTCTCAGAAACAGAAGAGTCTGCCGACTTCTAATCAGGCGGTAACCAGAACCATCCTGCGGACACAGCAGATGGATTTAACACCACAGGAGAGTGAGCAGTTATCACAGTACGTGGCAGATGATTCTTACGTAAAGAAACAGAAAGAAGATATTGAAGAATTAGCGTCCATGTTTAAGGATAAGTTAAGTGTACAGCAGAATGACACGCAGACAGAATATATTACAGAATTAGAAAGCCATTTTGTGCCACAGGGGGATTTCACGGCGAACTATCTCTTTATGATTGAAGAGAAAAAGAAACCATTGGTAGTTGAAGTAGCAGGAGAAGAGTTAAACTGCTATTATGGACAACAGGAAAATGTAGATGTATATGCGAAACTTACGGGAGAGGTCATGAATAATATTTTAGCTGGCAGAATGACATTCCAGAGAGCATTTATGACCGGTGAGATGACTGCAAAAGGAAACTTTAAGACATTGCGTACCTTAGATCAGATTTTTATTTTTGAATAGAAAGAAGGAGTAACCATGAAAGACGATAATTGTATTTTTTGTAAACTGGCAGCAGGCGATATTCCGACAAATACCGTATATGAGGATGATACATTCCGTGTCATTATGGATGCCAATCCTGCAACAAAGGGACATTCCTTAATTATTCCCAAAGACCACTTTGCAAATCTTTATGAAATGGATGAGGAAGTAGCAGCAAAAGCAATGAAGCTTGCTAAGAAAATGGCAGTTCATATGAAAGAAAAATTAAACTGTGATGGATTTAATTTACTTCAGAACAATGAAGAGACTGCAGGACAGACAGTATTTCATTTCCATATGCATCTGATTCCAAGATACAAGGGAGACAAGAATGATGATATTTTAAAATATACTCCATTAGAGCTTTCTGATGATGAAATGAAAGAAATTCTGGATATGATAAAAGTAAAATAAAAAGAAAAATAAAAATAAAGGTGTAAAGTCTTATATAGAATCAGGACTTTACACCTTTTGCACTTATGCTTTCTTCTTCTTTTTCTCACTGGCTTCTTCAATGAGCTTAAGAATGGTATGAATAGAATCTAACTGCTGGCTGGACTTCATATTAGAAATATAAGTCTCCTTTTCTGTCATGACTTTCTTAATGGCAGCATCTAAGGTTTCTTTGGTCAGATTCTCTTCTTCAATTACATAGCTATACCCTTGTTTTTCAAAAGAGCGGGCATTTAAAATCTGGTCACCACGGCTTGCAGCAGCAGACAGTGGAATCAGAATATTTGGCTTGTGAAGAGCAAGCAATTCACAGATTGCATTTGCACCGGCACGGGAAATGACAAGAGAGCTTAAAGCAAACATATCCCGAAGTTCTTTCCCGGCATATTCAAACTGGACATAGCCGGAACGGTTGTTATATAATTTATCGATATTTCCTTTCCCACAGAGATGGATAATCTGATAGTTGGCAAGTAGGTCATCTAAGAGACCACGTACCGCATCATTAATAAATTTGGAACCGCTGCTTCCACCGACTACTAAGATAACCGGTTTATCCATGGTAAAACCACAAAGTCTGGCAGCCTGTTCTTTGTCGCCGCTTAAAAGTTCCTGGCGGATTGGAGAACCGGTAAGAACTGCCTTATCCTTCGGAAGATAGTCTACAGTTTCCGGGAAATTACAGCAGACCTTGCAGGCTGCTGGAATTGCAATTTTATTAGCAAGACCAGGTGTCATATCGGATTCATGAATAATAGCAGGAATACGGAGGCGTTTCGCTGCGAGAACGACAGGAACGGAAACGAATCCACCTTTCGAAAAGACAACGTCCGGTTTGATTTTTCTTAAAAGAGATACAGACTGTGCGTAGCCTTTGATCACACGGAACGGATCTGTGAGATTACGGAGATCCTTATAACGACGGAGTTTTCCTGAGGAAATTCCATAATAAGGAATGTTCTGTTCTTCAATTAACTGTTTTTCCATGCCGGCATAGGAACCGATATAAGAGATTTCATAACCAGCCTCTTTTAAAGCAGGAAAAAGAGCAATGTTTGGAGTTACATGACCGGCGGTACCACCGCCTGTTAAAACGATTTTTTTCATGAAACGAATCCTTTCTTTAATATCAGATTACTTATAATGTAAAATGATTTGCTGAATAATATATTATACTCTTGGTAAAAAAAGTCAACTCAATTTAAAACCTTATACAATCGTAAAAATACCAAAAAATAAAGCGGGGGGTATGTGAAAATGAAAGCATTATATTATCGGTATTTGTTTGAAAATGTGGAAAATGGAATGATTCAGGCAGGCAGTATCTATAACGAGGAGAATGACTGCAGTGTGAATTATGTATACTTATCCGGAAATCCTACGAACAGTAACATAAACGACGGTGTAAGCAGCAAAGACAGCAGCAGAACAAATGATATAACAGGCATCGGTATCTTGGACAAAAGAACCATCAGAAGACTGGCCGGTGCACCGATAGATCTTGTGGTAGTAGGAGAATATACGAGGGACTGTCTTGGTATATTGTATGCACTATTGCAAAATACGACGATTCAGACGGTGATTATGCCTTATGTAGCACCGATTCACCGGATGCTGGTGGAGCAGTGGATATCGGAGGAACAGGATATGGAAGAGAAGGCATTACCGGAACAATGGATATTGGAGCCGGAAATGTCACCGGAAAAACGATTAGAATTTTCCTGCCTCATCCGGCATCCTTACCATGCATTAAAGAATATGGGGGTGGAAAATGTCTATTTATTATATGGAAATTGTCCGCCCTGTTCCCTGGACGCAGTGCAGAATGCCAGAAAAGGAAATTATTTCGAACTGGCAGATGCAGAGGATTTAGAAACGATAAAGATTATGGAACGGGAATACATTCCGGTGGTCAAGGCCGGATGCATCATTGAAAATAAGTGGGTATTTTATTTTTCTGCATATGGAATGGATGTAATGGAACTATATCAGTTTACCAGAAGATATTATACGAAAGAAGGCTATGACAGGGCACTTCGTCATCCGGAAAATACACAGTATCAGGCGGGAATGCAACGGTTATTAGAGGCATATAAGAAGACTTACGGTTTGGAAGCATATGCAGCAGTTATTATGTATGCAGGTCCGGGTCAGGTAAAAGAAAGCGGAAGTAAAATCAATGGTGCCATGTATGAACAGTCTTTTGGCAGAGAAAATCATTGTTCTCCGTATCTGGATGCCGGCAGAACGGTATGCATGTTAAAATGTATCCAGCGAAATGATTATGGAATGCTCCGGAACCAGTTTACCAGGGAGAGCAGAACCCTTCGAATGGGCGTACTGTTTTTGGGAAATATTGATATGCACAAAAATATGGAAGAGATTTTAAAACGTTATCGGGGCTATGGAAAGACGGTACGGATTGTATCGATTCCCGGCAATGAAGATGTGTCAAAATGGAATCCGGAATTTCCGTGGAAATTTGAAGGAGAAGGTATCCGTTATTGGGTTGGAAATATCAATGAGCGAATGGATACGAAGATACTAAAAGATATTCTGCTGGCTGGGTCCTATAACCGGATTATCAGCGTAAATGAAGAATATGGCTGCTGCCTTTCCGGCTATATGTTGGATGGGGAAGAATATCAGCAGCTTTTGTAGAAGACCGCAGAAACAAAGGGAAAAATGGAAAAAGATGCGGCGAAAACACGGCGTTGTCCTCTTTTCAAATGGAATGTTCCTTTTTATAATAGAAAGAAAAAGGAAAAGAGGTTATAAGAATGGGAGCTTTCATGAATTTGGTGTATGAATATGCAAATTACATAATTCTGGCAGGAATGCTCTTACAAATGATAATAATTCTGCAGGTTCTGGTTAAAGTGAACCGGACAGACCGCAGATTACAAATGATACAGGGAAAAGTAGAAGATTATCTGAATGTCATATTAACTGAAGACAGTGGAAAAGAAGAACCATTGGTATCGAGACAGGAAGAATTGATGCGGGATTCTATTGAAAAGAAGAGAAAACAGCAGGAAGAAGCGGTATTTAATGCTGTTTTGAAGGAAATTTTTCCTTGATAAATGTATATAGGTTTGATAAAATAAACTCTAATGAAATTTTATTCATAATTAGGGAATTGTGTATAGAAAAAACAAAGGAGTGAATTTGAAATGAGTAAAGTAACATTTGATTACTCAAAGGCAGCTTCCTTCATCAGTGAAGAAGAAGTTGGCTATATGAGCAAACTTGTAGACAATGCAAAAAAAGAGTTATTGGATAAAAACGGAGCCGGAAATGATTTCTTGGGCTGGCTGGATCTTCCGGTAGATTATGATAAGGAAGAGTTCGCAAGAATTCAGAAAGCAGCAGCTAAGATTCAGTCTGATTCTGAAGTGTTAGTAGTAATCGGAATCGGTGGTTCTTATCTTGGTGCAAGAGCCGCAATCGAATTCTTAAGACATGGATTCTATAATAATATTTCTAAGGATGTTCGTAAGACTCCTGAGATTTATTATGCAGGAAACAGCATCAGCGGAAGCTACTTACAGGGACTGCTTGATGTAGTAGGAGACCGTGATTTCTCCGTAAATATTATTTCTAAATCAGGAACAACAACTGAGCCTGCAATCGCTTTCCGTATCTTCAAAGAGAAGTTAGAGAAGAAATATGGTAAAGAAGAAGCTGCAAAGAGAATTTATGCAACCACAGATAAAGCAAAGGGAGCATTAAAACATCTTGCAGATGAAGAAGGATATGAGACATTTGTAGTACCGGATGATGTCGGAGGCCGCTTCTCTGTACTTACTGCTGTAGGACTTCTTCCAATCGCAGTAAGTGGTGCAGATATCCAGAAATTAATGGATGGAGCTGCAGAAGGAAGAAAACTTGCTTTAGAGCAGGATTTCGCAGAGAACGATGCATTACAGTATGCAGCAGTTCGTAACATTTTATTAAGAAAAGGCAAAGCAGTAGAAATTCTTTGCAACTACGAGCCAAGTCTTCATTATGTATCTGAATGGTGGAAACAGTTATTCGGAGAGAGTGAAGGAAAAGACCAGAAGGGTATCTTCCCGGCATCTGTAGATTTAACAACAGACTTACATTCTATGGGACAGTTCATTCAGGATGGTTCCAGAATTATGTTTGAGACTGTTATGAACGTTGAGACTCCGAAGCACAATATTACAATTCAGGAAGAACCGGTTGACTTAGACGGATTAAATTATCTTGCTGGAAAAGATATGGACTTTGTAAATAAGAGTGCAATGAACGGAACCATTCTTGCACATACCGATGGTCAGGTTCCAAACTTCATGGTAAAGATTCCAGAGCAGAACGAATTCTACTTAGGAGAATTATTCTACTTCTTCGAGTTTGCATGTGGTGTCAGCGGATACCTGCTTGGAGTAAATCCATTTAACCAGCCAGGTGTAGAAAGCTACAAGAAGAACATGTTCGCATTACTTGGAAAACCAGGTTATGAAGAAGCAAGAGAAGCATTAATGAAACGTTTATAAAAACTGCTGAAGCAGGATAAGATAAAATCATTTAAATTTGAATCAGTCCTTGCATTACAGCAAAAAAGAACTCCATCCGATTGGAATATCCAGCCGGGTGGAGTTCTTTCTTTGCTTTACAGAAAATTGCTTTCCAGTAAAGCAAAAAACGCTCTGCGAGGATGTGCACTGCGGCGTATAAGGTAGATGTCGCGAGCGACCGCCGCAGGCACGAGAATGTGCCAAGGCACATTCTTATGCATATTATAAAGTAAATGAATTCATATTTTCTTCCAGGATGGAAGCAATCTCTTTCAGACGATTTGCATTTTCCATGATTTCCTGCATAACATTGCTGACTTCCATAACGGAAGCGGAAGTTTCTTCGGTACTTGCTGCATTCTGCTGGGCAATTGCGGTAAGATTCTGTACGACATCCACAACATCTCCACGGGCTTTATCAAGCTGTGTTGTTCTGGTGGCAATCTCGCCTACGCCACTGATAGAAGAACTGATTCCATCACGAACCTGTTCGAATACCTGACCGGTCTTATGTACGTTTTCGCTCTGCAGGTTCATAATAGTTTTAACCTCATCCATGGTCTTAACTGCTTTTTCAGAATCTTCAATCAAAGCATGGATAATCTGGTCAATCTGGTTTGCAGATTCATTGGACTGGTCAGCCAGTTTCTGAATCTGCGATGCAACAACGGCAAATCCACGTCCTGCCTCACCGGCACGGGCAGCTTCGATAGAAGCATTTAAGGAAAGCAGGTTTGTTTCTTCTGCGATGGAAGAAATCAAAGTTGTAGCCTCTTTAATCTTCAGGGCAGAGATATTAGTTATATTGGTCTGTTCATAAATAACATCAATAGAAGCAATTGCCTGCTGGTTGATGTTGTCCAGTTCTTTCAGGGTGGCAGCAGCTTCCTCGCTGGATTCACGCATCAGGTTAGCAGTGCTTGTAAGATTTTCAACCTGACTGTTGGTATGTTCAATCATGTTACCCATATTAACGATATCATCGGTAGCTTTCTGGGTTTCGGAAGCCTGGTTGGTAGCTCCGGTAGCAATTTCATTTACTGCGGTTTCAACATTTCCTACGGTTGATGTTGTGTGGGATGCATTGGTATCCAGTTCAGTAGATGCATTGTAAAGCAGTTCACTCTGGGACTTAATCTGTGAAACAATTGTAACTAACTTTTCACGTAAATCTCCGATAGCTCTTGCCATCTGCCCGGTTTCATCCTTACGTTTGCTGATGCGGATAGTAGTCGGGCTTTCTGCAAAGTTCAGGGAAGAGAAACGTTTGATAACATTGGTAATCTCTACAATCGGACGGGTCATTTTACTTGCAATAAGGAAAGAAATGATTCCCAGTACAATAAAGATAATAATAGCGGCACCACCGGCGCGGGCATAAATTGCATCCTTAGCACTTAAAATATCTCCACGGTCAGCAGTAATGACCAAAATAGCTGCTTTATTGGAAGTAACATAGTAAGCCGCATATTTTTCAGCACCTCTGAATTCATAGATTGCCATACCATCCTGCTGTTCTTTACCTGCTTCCAAATCAGCTACCACCTGTTTAATTGCGGGATTTTCTACAGGTTGTCCGACTTTGCTTTCATCCGGATGATAAATCATGGTTCCATCTGAACCAACCACATAGGCGTAACTGGAATCCAGATCATTGATGCGGACATCACCGATCAGAGTTTCAAGATATGCCTGATTTAAAATAATGTTACCGCTCCGGTTCAGGGCAGCATCAACATTTAAACCGCAGGTATCACAGACATCACGCATATAGCTTTCTGCCAGAGTGGAAATTGCATTATCAGCAACCGGTATAATCATAATCAGAAGAGAAGCAACACTGATGATAATACTCAGCAGAACTAACTGTACAACATTAAAGCGCATGGAGTGAAGTCCGGACTTTTTCTCCTTCTTTTCCTTAGGCACTTTTGGTGCTTTTGGCACTTTCTGTGCTTTTGCAGGCTTTGGAGCCTTTACTGGATTCTGCTTCAAAGCAGAATCTTTTTGCTTACGTTCCTTCATAAAAATACATCCTCCTTGATAACCATTACGAAAAAAGACGAAATCTTTTCTTGTGATTTTGCGTAATTATTATTAGGAAATTATACCATGAATTGGATAAAAAGTACAGAAACTTGACAAATAAAAATTACTTTGTTATAATCCGTGATGTAACAAATTCGTAATAAATGTAATAAAAATGAATAAAATGACATATACTTGTTAATAATCCTTAAAAAAGAAAAACAGGGTATATGTTATGGAGGTCAAAATGAATTTAAGAAAAAGAGTGATTGGGAGCACAATTATAGCAGTGATGCTTACCGTTGTAACCGCAGTCACAGCAGTTATGCAGACAGCATCAGTAGAAAATGTACCGGAACCGCAGCAGGAAACAAAAGCTGTGGCAGATGTACAGGCAGATGGCTCCGCCGGCATTATAGAAGAATTGGCATCATTGGGAGACGCGGCAACCGAGCAGGCATCCATTGAACGTGCAGATGTAGTGGTTGTTGCAGAAGCACAGGAAGAGGAGCCTCAGCTTAGTGAGGAGCAGCAGGCATGGAATAGTAAGCTTATGGCAGATGTGGATGATTTCTTATATATAAGAAGCTCCGCAGATGGAGAGTCTGAAGTAATTGGAAAATTATATAAAGGTGCAGCAGCTGATATCGTAGAGACATTAGATGGCTGGTATCATATTACATCCGGTTCTGTAGACGGATATGTAAAGAGCGAATATTGTGTGGCAGGTCAGGAAGCATATGCTTATGCACAGACCGTATGTGACACCGTAGCAACCGTAACCACCGGCGGTCTTCGTGTCCGCAGTGAAGCAAATCCGGATGCATCTGTTATCAAGGCAGCATCAGAAGGAGATAAGCTTGTAGTTGATACACAGACAGAATCTCCGGAAGGATGGGTCGCAGTCAGCTTAAAGAATTCCACTGCATTTGTATCTGCAGATTATGTAACCGTATCCTTAAATGTAGCATCAGCAGTTTCCATGGAAGAAGAAAGAGCTGCATTGGAAGAGAAGGCTGCAGAAGAGGCAGCAAAGAAAGCTGCACAGACTACAACAACCATGGTAACACAGAATGCATCTGTAGCAGCAAACTGTGATGAAGTAACACTTCTTGCTGCATTAATCCAGTGCGAAGCAGGTAGTGAGTGTTATGAAGGCCAGCTGGCAGTCGGAGCAGTTGTTATGAACCGTCTGAGAAGTGGTGTATATCCATCCAGCCTTTATGATGTAATTTACCAGAGCGGTCAGTTTACACCGGCAGGAAACGGAAAAGTTGCATCTGTTATTTCAAGCGGTGTCAGCGGAAGCTGTTTACAGGCAGCACAGGAAGCATTATCCGGTGTAGATAATACCGGTGGGGCATTAAGCTTCCGCCGTGCAAGTTCCGGTCAGGCAGGAGTAGTCATCGGAAACCATGTATTTTTCTAGGAAAATGTAAGAAAATATAAGAGAGTATAAAGTCAGGGTGTCAAAAGAAGTTTTTGGCACCCTGTTGTAATCTTGGAAAAAGTATAGTAATATGTGAATAGTTATTCAAAATATAAGTTTTGGAGGGTAAAAATGGAAGGATTAATAGCACTTATCATTTTAGTAATACTAGTACTGGTAATTATTGTATCCTGTATCAAGATTGTACCGCAGGCAAATGCAGTTGTTGTAGAGCGTTTGGGCGGATATCTTGCAACCTGGGGCGTAGGTCTTCATTTTAAAGCACCGTTTATTGACCGTATCGCAAAGAGAGTTCTTTTAAAAGAGCAGGTGGTTGATTTCCCACCACAGCCGGTAATTACCAAAGATAATGTAACCATGCAGATTGACACCGTTGTATATTTCCAGATTACAGACCCGAAGTTATTTGCTTACGGTGTTGAAAATCCGATTATGGCAATCGAAAATCTGACAGCAACCACACTTCGTAATATCATCGGTGATCTGGAATTAGATGAGACCCTTACTTCAAGAGAGACCATCAATACCAAGATGAGAGCTTCCCTGGATGTGGCAACAGACCCATGGGGAATCAAGGTAAACCGTGTAGAGTTAAAGAATATCATCCCACCAAAGGCAATTCAGGATGCTATGGAGAAACAGATGAAGGCAGAGCGTGAAAGACGTGAAGCAATTCTTCGTGCAGAAGGTGAGAAGAAATCTACGATTCTTGTAGCAGAAGGTAAGAAAGAATCAGCAATCTTAGATGCAGAGGCAGAGAAGACTGCCGCAATTTTACGTGCAGAGGCACAGAAGGAAGCAACCGTAAAAGAAGCAGAAGGTCAGGCAGAAGCAATCTTAAAGATTCAGCAGGCAAATGCAGACGGACTTCGTTTCTTGAAAGAAGCAGCACCGGACGATGCTGTATTACAGCTTAAGAGCCTGGAAGCTTTTGCAAAGGCTGCGGACGGAAAGGCAACAAAGATTATCATTCCATCTGAGATACAGGGCGTTGCAGGACTGGTAAAATCAATTACAGAGGTTGCCGGAGATAAATAATTAAAAAGGAAACCATAAACCTAAAATGAAATCGGGCTGCCACATCTATGTAGGACAGCCCGTTTTGTATCAAAGAGTAAGAAGAAAAGAGGAAAAAGCAATGAATTTAAAAGGACGTAATTTCTTAAAATTGATGGATTTTGAACCAGAAGAAATCCTCTATATGATAGATCTGGCAGCAGACCTGAAAGCAAAGAAGAAACAGGGTATTCTGCATGACAGCCTGATTGGCAAAAATATTGCACTGATTTTTGAAAAGACCAGTACCAGAACCCGCTGCTCATTTGAAGTGGCAGCCCATGACCTTGGCATGCACGTAACTTACCTTGACCCGTCAGGTTCCCAGATTGGAAAGAAAGAGAGCATTCCGGATACCGCAAGAGTTTTGGGACGTATGTTTGACGGAATCGAATATCGTGGCTATGGACAGGATATCGTAGAAGAACTGGCAAAATATGCAGGCGTTCCGGTATGGAACGGACTGACCAATGAATTTCATCCGACCCAGATGTTAGCAGATATGTTAACCATCCGCGAGCATCTTGGCAGATTAAAGGGCGTAAAGCTGGCATATATGGGAGATGCCCGTTATAATATGGGAAATTCCCTGATGGTAACCTGTGCAAAACTGGGAATGCATTTTGTGGCTTGTACCAATAAGAAGTATTTCCCGGATCCAAAGCTGGTTACATATTGTGAAGATGTGGCATCCCGCACAGGCGGAACCATTACCTTAACAGAGGATGCCATGGAAGGAACCAGGGGTGCAGACATTGTCTATACTGATGTGTGGGTATCCATGGGTGAGCCGGAAGGGGTATGGAAAGAGCGTATTACAGACCTGATGCCATATCAGGTAAATAAGAAGCTGATGGATAACGCAGGAGAGCAGGCATTGTTTATGCATTGTCTCCCGGCATTCCATGACCTTAAGACCAGGATTGGACAGGATGTCTATGAGAAATTCGGATACTCCGAGCTGGAAGTAACCGATGAAGTATTCGAAAGTGAGAAGTCCATCGTATTTGATGAAGCAGAGAATCGTATGCATACGATTAAGGCAGTTATGCTTGCAACTTTAGGAGAATAAGAACCTATGAAAGCAAAAATACTTGCAGCACTGCGGGAAGCGGAAGGTTATGTTTCCGGACAGGAGCTTTGTGAACGCTTTGGTGTATCAAGAACCGCAGTGTGGAAGGCAATCAATCAGTTGAAAAAGGATGGCTATGAAATTGAAGCGGTGCAGAACCGGGGCTACCGGATTGTAGGCGCACCGGATATCTTAAGCGAAAATGAATTGAGCAGCATCCGTAAAACAGACTGGATTGGAAAGAAAATCTATTATTATGATGAAACAGATTCTACTAATGTAAGAGCCAGCCGTCTTGCAGAAGAGGGTGCAGAGCATGGAACCCTTGTGGTTGCAGACCAGCAGGATGCCGGAAAAGGAAGACGTGGAAGAGGCTGGAGTTCCCTGCCGGGAACCGGAATCTTTATGACACTGATTTTAAAACCGGAGCTGAATCCTTCCAATGCATCCATGCTGACACTGGTGGCAGCCATGGCGGTGGCAAAGGGCATTACCCGCTGCACCGGTATGGAAGCAAAGATAAAGTGGCCAAATGATATTGTCATCAACGGTAAGAAGGTAGTAGGAATCCTGACGGAAATGAGTGCACAGATGGATTATGTAAACCATATTGTGGTTGGCATAGGCATCAATGTGAATAATGAAAGTTTCCCGGAAGAAATTGCGCAGAATGCCACCTCACTTCTGTTACAAAGTGGAAAACGGGTAAACCGTGCAGCATTAATAGAAGCTGTCTGGGAAGAATTTGAGCATTATTATGACCGGTTTATGGCATATCAGGATTTGCGGGATCTGCGGAAGGAATACGATGCAAGCCTTGCCAATAAAGGGCAGAAGGTAAGAGTGTTAGACCCGAAAGAGCCATTTGAGGGAGTGGCACAGGGCATTACCGACCGGGGCGAATTAATCGTGGATACCTGGGAAGCAAGAAAACTGGTGTCTTCCGGGGAAGTATCTGTCCGCGGGATTTATGGATATGTATAGATATGCATAGAGATAGAGGTTTATAGAATAGACAGGAAAAGCCATATTTGCTAGATAAACAGGCATAAATAAGAAAAAGGAGTATGAATATATGGAGCAGGAAGAAATCGTTTTATGCGGTTCCAGCGCTTATACCAAGAAATTCTATCTGAATCCGTTGTTTAACGGACTTCCGGAGGGAATCAAAGAGGATTTGAATATTCTTTGTGTACTGTATACAGAGGATATCGGAGGAACACTGCAGCTTATATTTGATGAAGAGGGAAATCTTAATTTCCGGACGGAATGTGAGGATGGAGATTTCTTTTATGATGAAATCGGCAGTGTGTTAAAAATCAAACAGATGCAGCGGGAAAAGACAGAGCTCTTTGAATCGCTTGAAATGTATTACCGTGTATTTTTCCTGGGAGAAGAATTCACAGAAGATAAGGAGGACTAATATGTTACTGGCAATTGATGTAGGAAATACCAACATTACCATCGGAGTGTTTGATAAGGAAAAATTAATCACAACATTTCGTATGACAACAAAAATGCAGAGAACTTCTGATGAATACGGTATTACAATCATTGATTTATTAGAGCATAATAAGATTTCCCATGATGAAATCAAGGATGCCATCATTTCATCGGTAGTACCAAATGTCATGCATTCCCTCTGTAGTGGAATGATTAAATATTTTGATATTAAGCCAATGGTTGTGGAGCCGGGCGTGAAGACCGGAATCCGTATCACATCCGAGAATCCGGCACAGATTGGTGCAGACAGAATCGTAGATGCTGTAGGTGCATATGAGCTTTATGGCGGACCGGTTGTCGTAATCGACTATGGTACAGCAACCACCTATGACTTCGTCAATGGAAATGGAGATTTCTTCGCAGGAGTAACTTCACCGGGAATCCGCATTTCTGCAAAGGCACTCTGGGAAGATGCGGCGAAGCTTCCGGAAATCGAGATTAAGAAACCGTCTACCATTCTTGCAAGAGAAACCATCAGCAGTATGCAGGCAGGACTGATATTCGGACAGATTGGACAGACAGAATATATTGTAAAAAATATGATAAAAGAATCCGGACTTAAGGATGTAAAAGTAGTTGCAACCGGCGGACTGGGTAAAATCATCGCAAATGAGACAAAATATATTCAGTACTACAATCCGACACTGACATTAGAAGGAATGCGTCTTATTTACGCAAAACAGAAACGATGAAACTGACAATAGGAAATGTAACACTTGATAATAACTTGATATTAGCACCAATGGCAGGGGTAACAGACCTGCCATTTCGTGTACTTTGCAAAGAACAGGGAGCAGGACTTATCTGCATGGAAATGGTCAGTGCTAAAGGCATTTATTATAATAATAAGAACACCGAGAGCCTCCTTGCCATTGATGAGCGGGAACATCCGGTTTCCCTGCAGCTTTTTGGCTCCGACCCGGAAATTATGAGCGAGATGGCAAAGCGTATCGAACATCGACCGTTTGATATTCTTGACATCAATATGGGATGTCCGGTGCCAAAGGTAGTCAATAATGGTGACGGCTCTGCACTGATGAAAAATCCGATTCTGGCAGGTGAAATCATCGAAAAAACAGCAAAAGCCATAAAGAAGCCTCTGACGGTAAAAATCAGAAAGGGCTTTGATGATGCCCATGTCAATGCAGTAGAAATGGCGCATATTGCGGAAGAGTCCGGGGCAGCCGCCATTGCAGTGCATGGACGGACCAGGGAACAGTATTATTCCGGCAAAGCGGACTGGGAGATTATCCGGAAAGTGAAAGAAGCCGTAAAGATTCCGGTCATCGGAAATGGTGATATTTTTACACCGCAGGATGCATACCGGATGCAGCAGGAAACCGGCTGTGACGGGCTGATGATAGCAAGGGGAGCACAGGGAAATCCATGGATATTTGCACAGATTAATCATTTCTTAGAAACGGGGGAAGAACTGCCAAAGCCATCCGCCAAAGAAATGGTGGATATGGTGCTGCGTCATGCAAAGATGCAGATTGCCTTTAAGGGCGAATTTACCGGAATGCGGGAAATGCGTAAGCACGCAGCCTGGTACACCGGTGGCTACAAGCATGCATCCAGGCTTCGAAGCCTGCTCAATGAAGTGGAGACTTACGAGCAGCTGGAGGAATTATTAGAAACCTTTGCATCATATAATGAAGCATGAAATGGTGGAAAAAATTAAAAAGTCTTTTACACAGGAATAAAGGCAATCTGCAATCGGAGAACAGGAACAGCCGGCAGGATGACCTTATTAAAAAAGAAATTTATCTGCCCTGTAACGCTTCTTTTCGAAAAGTAATCGAAGCAGTATTAGAGCAGAAAGGCATTTCCTACCGGGACATGCGGCTATTTGTCATTGATGCGGAAGCGGGGGAATATCTAAGGCAGGAGGAAGAACAGTATATGCTCCGGCAGCTTTATCCGGGACTTAATGCATATACGCTTTGCACCGGACAGATGGAACATCATCAAGGGGAAATGGATTATCTTTATGAAGAGATGGGACTGATTGTAGAAGTGCTTGAGAAGAAGGAAAAGGCAATGCAGAAGGGAACCGGTCCGGAAGAGGGCAGACTGATACTGGATTTTGAAGCTGAGGGAAGAATCCGGGAAGAATTTCTATCGGAAAAAAGTATCTATATTTCCATATATAAAAGGAACTGGTATCAGCGGGAAAATCTTGACATTGAGGTACCTATTGGGTATAATATTATGATTGTTAAGGGAACCGGTTTTACAGGCTGTGAAGCGGTTTCAGATCGATTAGAGCGAGAATTTTATGCAGAATAGAAAATCTATAAAAGGAAGGGCTAATAAGCATGGATAAGAAAAACATTTTGACCTATCAGGGTTTACAGAAACTGGAAGACGAGTTACAGAATCTGAAAGTGGTCAGAAGAAAAGAAGTTGCACAGAAGATTAAAGAAGCAAGAGAGCAGGGAGACTTATCTGAGAACGCTGAGTATGATGCAGCAAAAGATGAGCAGCGTGATATCGAAGCAAGAATCGAACAGATCGAGAAAATCTTAAAGAATGCAGAAGTCGTAGTAGAAGAAGAAGTTGATTTAGACAAGATTAATATCGGATGTCAGGTAAAAATCCTTGATATGGAATTCGATGAGGAACTGGATTATAAAATTGTTGGTTCTACAGAGGCAAACAGCTTAAAGGGAAAAATTTCCAACGAGTCTCCGGTTGGTAAAGCATTAATCGGTGCCGGCGTTGGTGACGTAGTAGAAGTTGAGACCCAGATGGGTAACTTAAAATATAAAGTATTAGGAATCCATAGATCAAACTAATAGATTAGGAGAACAAAGATGGCGGAACAGAAGAACGTACAGGAACAGGATATTAACCAGTTAATCAAGGTGCGCCGTGATAAGTTAAAAGAACTTCAGGAAAATGGAAAAGATCCGTTCCAGATAACCAAATATGATGTAACAAACCACAGCACAGATATCAAAGACGACTTTGATGCTTTTGAGGGAAAAGAGGTATCTATCGCAGGCCGTATGATGTTCAAGCGTGTGATGGGAAAAGCTTCTTTCTGTAATGTACAGGATTTAAAGGGAAACATCCAGGCATATGTCGCAAGAGATGAAATCGGAGAAGATTCTTATAAAGATTTCAAGAAATATGATATCGGAGATATTTTAGGAATCAAAGGAAAGGTATTTAAGACCAAGACCGGAGAAATCTCTATCCATGCATCTGAGGTAACTTTATTATCCAAGAGCTTACAGATTTTACCGGAGAAGTTCCACGGACTTACTGATACCGATACCAGATATCGTCAGCGTTATGTAGACCTTATCATGAATCAGGAATCCAAGCAGACTTTCATCAAACGTTCCCAGATTATCAAGGAAATCCGTAATTTCTTAGCTGGACGTGACTTCATGGAAGTTGAGACTCCGATGCTGGTTTCCAATGCAGGTGGAGCAGCCGCAAGACCGTTTGAAACACATTACAATGCATTAAATGAAGATGTAAAGCTCCGTATTTCTCTTGAGTTATACTTAAAGAGACTGATTGTTGGTGGCTTGGAGCGTGTTTACGAAATCGGACGGGTATTCCGTAACGAAGGTGTTGATACCCGCCACAATCCGGAATTTACATTGATGGAGTTATACCAGGCATACACTGATTATGAAGGCATGATGGAACTTACCGAGAGCATGTTCCGTTATCTTGCAGAAAAAGTATGCGGCACTACAAAGATTACTTACAATGGCATTGAAATCGACCTTGGAAAGCCTTTTGAGCGTCTGACCATGAACGATGCCATCAAGAAATATGCCGGCATCGATTTTGATACAGTAGCAGATGATGAAGCTGCAAAGGCGCTGGCAAGAGAACATCACATTGAATTCGAAGAGCGTCATACCAAGGGTGATATCATCAACCTCTTCTTCGAAGAATTCTGTGAGAAAGAACTGATTCAGCCGACCTTTATCATGGATCATCCGGTAGCAATTTCTCCGCTTACCAAGAAGAAACCGTCTGACCCAACCAAGGTAGAACGTTTTGAATTATTTATCAATACATGGGAAATGTGTAATGCATATTCCGAGTTAAATGACCCGATTGACCAGCGTGAGCGTTTCGCAGCACAGGATGCCGCATTCGAAGCCGGTGATGAGGAAGCAAACCATACCGACGAAGATTTCTTGAACGCACTGGAAATCGGTATGCCACCTACCGGTGGAATCGGATATGGAATCGACCGCCTGGTTATGCTGTTGACAGATTCACCGGCAATCCGTGACGTATTGCTGTTCCCGACGATGAAAACTTTGAGTAAAGAAAACCAGTAAAATCAAGGGTTTC
>ERZ827104.1322-NODE-1322-length-22328-cov-9.178243_pt1 | contig 22328 bp, 14 predicted proteins | sample MGYA00519781_ERZ827104 | MGnify/ENA primary metagenome ERZ827104 (study PRJEB31778, sample SAMEA3449257) | human gut metagenome | biome: human gut; feature: human-associated habitat; material: faeces | place: United Kingdom | collected 2010/2012 ...
GCCCCCGATCGACGTTCGCAGTCGCCAGCACCTCGCAGGATGTCGCCGCCGAACCTTTCAGGATGCCGCTTCCAACCGCGGCGGCAACGGCCAGGACAAGCCCCAGCGTTGCAAAAGGGTGCCGCCTTGCCAGAGAAACCATGCGCTGCATGACGCTGCGGATCGTGCTCATATTCCCCCGCCCCCTATGCCGAAAAAGAAGGATGGGGGAACATCCACGCCAGACAGAGGGCCGCCGCCAAGGCGATCCCCGCCGCTTCGGCGAGCCTGCAACGGAACGCGGGCGTTGTCCGCCTGTACGCCTCAAACTGTCCGTTGAAGAGGGGAATGAGCACGTAACGCTCCTCAAATACGGCTGAATAATAAAGCGCCGCGGCATGGAGGGGGAGGAGCGCCAAGGTGTAGGCTCCTCCGGTTATGACCGCAAGCGCGGCGGCGGCGAAGAACTGGGTCAGAATGCCCGGATGCCGGACGCGTTTGTATACCCCCGTGACGAGCAGGGCTTTGGGCTTGGCGTAGTCGTCGAATGTGACTTTGATGTTTTGCCGGGCAAAGCCGACCATAAAATAGAGGGAACCGGCCAATACGGCGAGGCCGACGGCGATCCGCACCCAGTCGGCCGGGCCGAAAAGCTCCAGCGGGAAAAATTCGACTGCGGCATTGCAAACGAATTTTTCCCGCTGGTGCTTTTCATCGGCATCGGTGCAATGATCGACTTCGGCCCCGTGCTGACCAACCCGAAACTTATGCTTTTCGGTGCGGCGGCGCAGTTCGGCATTTTTTTCACGCTCTGCATGGCAACCCTCTGCGGGTTCGGGCCGATGGAATCCGCTTCCATTGCGATAATCGGCGCGGCGGACGGCCCGACAAGCATTGTTGTTGCAAACCACCTCGGCATCAGCGCAAACAACCCGGGGCTTTTCAGTGCGATCGTTGTTGCGGCATATTCCTATATGGCTCTTGTTCCGATTATACAGCGACCCGTAATAAAACTTATCACAACCAAGCACGAACGGCTTATCCGCATGGAATACGAACAGCGGGATGTTTCAAAGCTGACCCGAATTCTGTTCCCGATCGTTATCACATTTGTGGTCGGCATCGTTGCGCCGGGCGGTCTGCCGCTCATTGCCTGCCTGATGTTCGGAAATCTGCTTCGCGAATGCGGCGTTCTGAATGCACTTTCCGAAACGGCACAGAAGGTGCTTGCGAACCTTATCACTCTCTTCCTCGGGCTTTCCATTGCAGCCACGATGAGCGCGGACAAATTCCTGCGTCCGCAGACGCTGCTTGTTCTGGGGCTTGGCCTTGTTGCATTCGTGTTTGACACGGTCGGCGGCGTTTTCTTTGCAAAATTCATCAATCTGTTTGCAAAGAAAAAGATAAATCCAATGATCGGTGCGGCGGGCATTTCCGCTTTTCCGATGTCTGCAAGGGTTGTTCACAAGCTTGGGCAGGAAGAGGATAATCAGAATTTTCTGCTTATGCACGCTGTCGGCGCAAATGTTTCCGGTCAGATTGCGTCCGTCATTGCGGGCGGCTTGATTCTCAGCATTTTCGGTTCCATGCTCGGTTGACGGAAAGGAGCGAATATTATGACGTTATTCAGCACAAATTCACTCGTTATGAACGGATTCTTTGATTTCAGCAAGGATGGTTTCGGCTTTGTCGATTCGCTTAAGGTCATGCTGCTCGGGCTTATCATCATCTTTGTTGTTACGGGCGTTTTGATTCTTTGCGTTGCCGCACTCAACAAAATGAGCGCAAGGAGCAAGCGTTCCGCAGACAAAAGGAACGCGGGAAAGAATAAGTAAAATATATTTCCTGTTATTCTTGCAGCATACATCAATTCAATCGGAATAATCTTCCCTTGTTCATGCGAAAAACTCCGCCGTTTATGCGGAGTTTTCATTTTGTTTTTATAATTGCTTTAATAATCTCGGTTTTAATTCGGTGCGATTTCGCGGCAGGTTCAGCCCGGTGCCGCCCCAATTTCGGCGGATTTAACCGAAACTTTTGCAAGCCTGCCAATCCGCGCTCCGTTATGCAAACTCGAAAACGAGGCAGCCACGCCGCCCCGTTTTCGAAAGGAGTCATCTGATTATGCAAAAAAAGCACGGAACCCCGCCTCTTTTATCAGCCTTTTGCTTCATCACCGTTTTCGGAGGATCTCCGGGCCGCACTCGAACCGTGCGACCCGAAAAAACCTCCGTTTTGGGGTTGAATAATGTCGATTTCGGTGATACAATCAATATAGGGTATAACGTAACGTTACAGTCAAGCCCTTTCAAAAAATTTTTTGGACGCGCAATGTTTTCATGCCGAAAACATTCAGCCGCGGAAGGAGCCGCCGTGACAACAAAGGAATTTGCAAAGCTCTGCGGAGTTGAAAAGCGGACGCTGTTCTTTTATGATGAAATCGATTTGCTCAAGCCTGCGCGCATACTGCCCAACGGCTACCGTGAATACGATTTTTCGCAATTGCCGCGCATGGAATCCATCCGCCTGCTGCAATCGGCGGGGCTGAACCTTCGTGAAAGCAAATCCATGCTGCTCTGCGAAAGCGGACATAATATCGACATTGTAAACGACTGCCGTCAGCGCGTCATGCAGCAAATGGCGGATATGCAGGCGGGACTTTGCTATATTGAGCGGCGAGTTGACCTGCGCAAAAGTTATCTTGAGCACACGCCCGGCGAGATTTTTACGGAAAACACGCCCGCACTGCCAATCTCCGCAATAAACGCCGATAATGTCGGCAGCAATCATTCCCTCGGCATAAGTTACTTCTCCCTCGGTCATTATCTCGGGGTTGAAGAGGATGCCGAAGCCCTTCATCCGCGCCGTTTTTTTAAGCATTGCCGTTCGGAAACCGCCAATGAGTTCCTTCCCGCCGGGCAATATGCCTGCATGTTCCTGCACGAGGCGGACAATGAGCAGATTTTTTATATCTCGCCGTGGGTAAAACGCTTTGTTGAGCTTGCAGAAGCAAAGGGTCTTTCCGTTGAACGCACGGTCTATGTTGAAGATTTGCCCGCGTGGCTGATTGACGAGCCCCGCAGCATGATTTTGCGTTTTGCGGCGCGTATTACGTCTTAGTCTGCAAAATATATCTTTGCGTGTAATACTTAATTTAAAGTAATTTATAAGATGAGGTTATGATCATGAAATCCGAATTCAAAAAGATTGCAATTATCTGTGCGAGCGAGCGTGAGCTTGCTCCGTTCCTTCCGTTGATTGAAAACCCGACAATTTCCGAACGGGCAATGCTGCGCATTCACGAGGGCAGGCTGAACGGGTTTAAAGTCGCGGCGGTTTATTGCGGCGTTTGCAAAGTTAATGCCGCCGCAGCCGCACAAATTATGATAGACTGTTACGGTGCGGACACCGTCATCAGTGCGGGAGCCTCCGGCGGAATGGCGGAAGACCTTCAGCTGTTCGACACCGTTGTTGCAGCCGAGGCCTGCTATCATGATGTTCACGAACGCATTTTGACCGATTATCACCCGTTTATGAAAACACAGTTCTTCCCCGCCTCTTCGGAGCTTGTTTCGGCAGCGAAAGCCGCAGCAAAACCACTTGCCGAGCGCGGACAGCGGATATTTTTCGGGCGTACCGCAACAGGTGAAGCGTTCATTGCCGACGAGGGACGTGCGGATATTAATTCCCGCCTTGCACCGCTTGCGGTTGATATGGAATCCGCTGCGATCGCTCATGTCTGCTATTTGAACGGCGTTCGCTTCATCGCGGTGCGCTGCATCACGGACACCGCAAAACACAGCGGAGTCGGCACATTTGAAGAAAACTGTTCCCGTGCTTCCGAAATTGCAAAGGATTTTGTTTGCGCAATGCTTAATGAGCTGTAATCAAAAGCTTTAGACCGCACGGGATTCGGAAAAGAGCCTGCTTTTTCGGCAGGCTCTTTAGTCTATGGTGTAGGAGGCATGAAGAAATATATTTTGAAATCAGTTTTTCTCTCTGACTGAGCCGGTGTTCGTTGTGTTCGGCTCGGAACTCGGCTCATCGCTCACCGTCGGCTCATCGCTCACCGTCGGTGTGTTCGGAGCCGCTGTATTTTTTTGTCCGTTCGGATCGTTCGGAATCGGTGCATCCGCGCCGCCCGCCTCGGCGCTGCAAATTATCATCGCCTGCGCCTCGTTTTTTTCGTTCAATCGAACTGTCACAATGCTGCCGACCGCAAGTTTGTCCGCCGAAACGAATCCCATGCCGCTCGCAATATATGCACCCTCTGCAACGGTGAATTCAATCGCCGCTTCACCGTTTTCAGTGAAACTTATTTTGCTGCCGCCCGGGTTCATGCCCGAACCGGGATTCCCTTCCGGAGGATCGTCTTCGGGGGGATTCCCTTCCGGAGGATTGCCTTCGGGAGGATTGCCTTCACTCTGTTTGCCCGTATCGTTCCTATCGTTTGTATTTGTATCTTTCGCGCCGCTGTCGGCCGGTTCGGCGCCGTCATTATCCGAAATTTTACCGTTGTTGTTCGGTGCGGCCGGAGCCGAACCGTCACGGCGGGATCCGTCATTCGGTCCGCCGGGGAATTGATTTTCGGTGCTTTCGATCGTCCCCGGCTGCAAAGTGTACTTTCCGTCGGCAATAACGGTGATAATTCCCGAAACCGTCTTTTCCTCGGTTGATTTTGAGCCGCAGCCCGCAAAGCAAAGCATTGAAACCGCCGCAATCACCGCCGTGAAAATGCACAGCACCCGCCGTCCGTGTTTTTTGTGTTCCTTTACCATTCGGTTCATCCTTTCCGTTTCCGTTATTCCTGCGGGAAAGCCCGTTTCGGTGCAAAAGCCCCGCTTCTCCGTCCCTGCTAATATTATATTGGTTATTTACAGCATTCGCAAGGCTTAATTTTGTCTATTTCCGCACGAATTGAATTTATCTTGCGGCATTGCCTCATTCTATATGGAAACAGCCTTGATTTTGCTGTATAATGTTTCAAATAAGGCACAATTCCGCCGCGCAGACGGATGCAGCCGCATTGTGCCGTCGGGATGCACCGCCTCCCGCAAAAGCTGAATGCAAAGGTGGAAGTGAAAATGAAGAAACTTTTGATATACATGAAAAAGTTCCGAAAGGAATGCATTCTGGCTCCGCTTTTCAAACTTTTGGAAGCAACATTTGAGCTTTTTGTGCCGCTCATCGTTGCTGCAATTATTGACAACGGCATTGACGGCAAAAGCAAAAGCTTCATTATTAATATGGGGCTTTTGCTTCTGGCCCTTGCGGCGGTCGGCCTGCTCTGTTCCGTAACGGCGCAATTTTTCGCGGCAAAGGCTGCAATCGGCTTCTGCACCGCCCTTCGCGCCGCTCTGCTGAAAAAAATCCAAAGTTTTTCCTACACCGTGCTTGATACTCTCGGCGTTTCCGGACTGATAACGCGCATGACAAGCGATATCAACCAGATTCAAACGGGCGTCAACCTTTCTCTGCGCCTGCTTCTGCGCTCCCCGTTTGTTGTTTTCGGTGCAATGATAATGGCGTTCACAATCGACACACGCTGCGCACTCATTTTTGCGGGCGTTATAGTGCTGCTTTGCGCCGTTGTTTTTTCGATCATGCTGGCATCCATCCCGAAATACCGAAAAGTTCAGGCGGAGTTGGACAGCGTGACCGGCACCGTGCGCGAAAACCTTGTGGGCGTTCGTGTTCTGCGTGCCTTTTGCCGCGAGGAAGAGCAGCTTCGAACATTTGACAGTCGAAGCGGAAAGCTCCTCGGTCTTCAAATCAACGCGGGCAAACTCTCCGCGCTGATGAACCCGCTCACACTGATAATTATCAACGCCGCTGTTATAATTCTTTTGCAAAGCGGTGCAATTCGAGTTAATTCCGGCTCTCTGACTCAGGGGCAGGTCGTTGCGCTGTATAATCTTATGGCGCAGATTCTTGTTGAACTGATAAAAATGGCCAATTTGTTCATAACCATCACAAAATCCCTCGCCTGTGCTGACAGAGTTGCGGCAGTCATGCAGCTTGACAGCGGCGCACACGGCGGCAATAAGCTGCCTGCGAACGGTTCGCCCTGCGGAAGTGTGGAATTTAAAAACGTATCGTTCGAATACAAAAACGCCGGAGCGGAAGCTCTGTTCGACATAAGCTTTTTTGCAAAACCCGGGCAGACCGTGGGCATTATCGGCGGCACCGGCAGCGGAAAAAGCACGCTTGTGAACCTTGTTCCGAATTTTTACAGCGCAACAAAGGGGCAGGTGCTTATTGACGGCGTGAATGCGGATGAATACGACCGCGCCGCACTGCTCTCCGCAGTTTCCGTTGTTCCTCAAAAAGCAGTGCTTTTCGAGGGCACGATTCGCAGCAACCTTTTAATGGGCAACCCGAATGCCTCCGAAGCGGAGCTTTTTTCGGCACTTGAAACCGCTCAGGCGGCGGAAATCGTCCGCACAAAGCCGAACGGCATTGATGAACCCGTTTTGCGCGGCGGCAGCAATTTTTCCGGAGGGCAAAAACAAAGGCTGTCCATTGCGCGCGCCCTTGTTCACGGCGGAAGAATTTTGATTCTTGACGACAGTGCATCCGCTCTGGACTTTGCGACGGATGCAAAACTCCGCGCCGCAATTCGAAAGCTTTCCCCCGCGCCGACGACCTTCATAGTGTCCCAACGCGCGGCCTCGGTCATGTTTGCGGATTTCATAATCGTTCTGGATGAAGGGCGCGCCGTCGGACAGGGCACGCATGAAGAGCTTTTGCGCAATTGCGCTGTTTATCGCGAGATTTATGCCTCTCAGTTCCCGGACGAAGCGGCAAAGCTTAGCATTCCGAACAACACACCCGAAGGAGATGCGGCAAAATGAGCAAAAACGGTTTAAACAAAAAAGGAAAATCTGCGTACTCAGAAGAATTACGTTTTACACTCGATTCAGCGGGACGCGGCACCGCTGCGGAGCTTTTACGCCGGCTGAAACCTTATCGTTTTAAATTCGCGCTTTCACTCGGGCTATCGCTCGTGTATGTGTTTTTAACGCTTCTGATCCCCGTTCTCGCCGGAAAAATTATTGACTGCATCATCGGCGCGGGAAGGGTTGACTTTGCCGAGATCTCACCGTTTTTGCTGAAACTCGGTGCAGCTGCGGCGGGAGCCGCACTTTCTCAATGGCTTGTGAGCCTTTGCAACAACAGCATAACCTACGGCTGCGTTCGCAATATCCGTGCAGAAGCATTCCGCCGCATTCAAAAACTGCCCCTCGCCTATTTCGATTCGCACCCGGCGGGCGAAACCGTGAGCCGTATGCTCAGCGATGCCGATCAGCTTGCGGATGGGCTTTTGATGGGCTTTTCCCAATTGTTCACGGGGATTATGACCATTATCGGCACACTCGTGTTCATGCTCACCGTCAACCCGCTGATAACCCTCGTTGTTGTTGCCGTGACGCCGCTTTCGCTTGCGGTCGCAAGCTTTATTTCCAAGCGAACCTACTCCATGTTCCGCAAACAAAGCGAGACCCGCGGGGAGCAAACTGCGCTGATCGATGAATTTATCGGCGAACAAAAGCTCATCCGTGCATTTTCATACGAAGCCCGCGCAGAAGAACGCTTTAATGCAGTTAACGAGAAGCTGCAAAAGTTTTCCCTCCGCGCCGTATTCTTTTCCTCTCTCACAAATCCGTGTACACGCTTTGTGAACGCCGTTATCTATGCAGGGGTTGCCGTTTCCGGCGCATTCTCCGTGCTTGCGGGCGGGCTGACCGTCGGCGGACTTTCCGCTTTTTTAAGCTATGCCAACCAATACACAAAGCCGTTCAACGAAATTTCCGGAGTCATTACGGAATTGCAGGGCGCGTTTGCCTGTGCGGCGCGGCTGTTTGAGCTTATCAACACCCCTGCGGAAGTCGATGCCGCCGCTGCGCCGAACCCTGCTCAACGCAATGAAAAGGCTGAAAGCACCGGCAATATCAGCTTCCGCAATGTTTGTTTTTCCTACACACCCGGCACGGAGCTGATCCGCAATTTTTCGCTTGAGGTAAAAAGCGGAATGCGCGTTGCAATCGTCGGCCCGACGGGCTGCGGCAAAACGACGCTTATTAACCTGCTCATGCGTTTCTATGACGTTAACTCAGGTGAAATTCTTATTGACGGAGTGGAAACCCGTTCCATGCCCCGCCATGAACTGCGCAAAAAATTCGGCATGGTTCTTCAGGAAACATGGCTTCAGGCGGGAACCGTTCGGCAAAACATTGCAATGGGCAGGCCGCAGGCAGCGGAAAACGAAATCATCGCCGCCGCAAAGGCCTGTCACGCGCACGGGTTCATAATGCGTCTTCCGAAAGGTTACGACACCGTACTTGACGAAGCGGGCGGCAGCCTTTCCCAAGGGCAAAAGCAGCTCCTCTGCATTGCGCGCGTTATGCTTTTGAATCCCCCGATGCTGATTCTTGACGAGGCTACCTCTTCCATTGATACGCGCACGGAGCTTCTCGTTCAGGATGCTTTTGCAAAGCTTATGCGCGGCCGAACAAGCTTTATCGTTGCGCACAGGCTTTCAACCGTTCGTGAAGCGGATATTATCCTTGTTATGCGCAGCGGGCGAATAGTTGAAAGCGGAACTCATGATGAATTGCTCCGCGCCGACGGTTTTTATAAAAAACTTTACGAGAGTCAGTTTGCCCGCTGAAAATGATTGTTCCGCTTTTTTGCTTTTGATATTTTCGCCGCAGGCAGAATCATGTTTGCGGTGATTTTTCTTTTTGGCATTTTAATATCCGTTGAAATATCTCTGTTGTGCAGTGAATATATTTTATTAATGCCTTGTTTTTTGTTGTCAAATATCGGGTATATGTGTTATACTGGGAAGGAGCAAGGACAGCGCATTTGATTTTCTCCGCGTAATTTCGTGTTTACCGCCGAACAATCTTTCGGTTGTCCGCTCACGGCATTGTTTTTCCCCCGCTCGACGATTTCATGACAGGAGGTTAAATCTTATGAAATCAAAACGCAAATTTCTCATTCCAGCCCTTGCCGTTGTGCTTGCGGCGGCATTGGCAGTCGGCGTGTTCTTCTTTTACAAGGCCTTTAAAAAGCGCATAGACCCGGAAGAGCAAATGATTCACAACACGCAGGAGCGCATTGAATATGCGCAGTCATGTTACAAAGAATTCAGCAAAAACCCGAACAAGACCTATACCGTTCTTGTCTCGCTCGACAGCGTCACAACGGAGGAGTTTACGCAGCTCTTTGCCGACTGTGGCGGCTTCACCCAGGTATACGACTGTATAACCGAAGGCGTTGACGACCCGATGTACGGCGGTTATCTCGACTGTGAAGGCAAAACGGCGGCGCAGATTGCCGCCGAGTGCTATGCGGACACCTACGACAGCATCTGTTCCGAGTTGGACAGTTATGATCAGCAGGCTGCGGAAATCCGGGAGTCTTATATGTATGATGAGACTGTCGAGCCTTTTGTTACGCAGCCCCCTGTTGACACATTCGGCAAGGATATAGACACATCCGATATTAAAGTCCCCGGAAGCTCCTACAGCAGCGATGACACAGACTTCCAGCTGGCAGAAGACTTGGCTGACTTGCAGGAATTCCATGATAACTTTGTCATGCTGAAACAAGCAATGGAGCAAGGCAGATATCGCATATACGGAGTTAAACTGACGCTGACAGGTGCGCAGGCTCAGGCACTGCTTCAATCGAACAAAGTCCGTTTGGTCGAGAAGCTGACGATTTTTCCTGAAAGCAGCCTCTCTCCGTTGGATCCCTCCGAGGAGAATTGGGATTAAGAATATGACTTTTCACACTTTTGCGGCAATCTATTGTTTATTGTCGTTCGCACGCAATTGCACTTTATCTATAGTGCGGCAGTCTGTTTGTGTCTAATGTGAAACCAAAGTGTCCGAATCGCCGCAGGCAGAATCATGTCTGCGGCGATTTTTTGAAGCACTTCTTCAAGAAGCACTTCTTCAATCGGCCTTTGTCGGCAAAACAACGGTTCCTTTGCATTCATAAAGAATCGGAATAATCAAAGCGGCTCATCCCGTTTGCATTTTGCAATGTGTCGGGGCGAGCCGCTTTTTATGGTTTTTTTCGGATTTTGCTGCTAAGGCTTATTTTGCCTGTTTTGCCCTGCGAACCGCAAGAATTCTCTGCATTTCGTTATAAACGATCATATAGCCCTCGTCAACGCCCATGCCGGGTTTTGCAAGGATCTGAACGGGCTGGGTTGCCATTGCGCACTGGGTGCAAACCTGTGCGGAACGGTCGGTTTCGTTGCAGGTGCCGCCCTGGTATGCGCCGATGCCCTTTTCTTTGCAGTAAAGAACAGCCTCGATCGTGTTGTTGATGCCGCCGAGATCGGGAGTTTTTATCTGAACCATGTGACCCGCTTTGTTGTCGGCAAAGTACTTGATGTCCTCAAGAGTGTTGCACCATTCGTCCGCAACGATCTCAACGTTGATTCCGCGGTCGTCAAGTTCTTTGGTGATTGCTGCAAGCGCGCGCATCTGCTTTTCGCGGTCTTCAACATCCATGGGGCCTTCAATGCGGAGATGGAAGGGCTTTGCGGCTTCTTCAAGGCGTGCCATGTAATCGGCCATTGCCTTGTAGTTATCGTTGCCGAATGCAGCACCGATTGTGCCGTATACGTCAATGTGGAAAATCGGGTTGTAATTTTCATCCGTGCGGAGCTGAAGCACGCGGTCACGCAGCCATGCAACATACTGTTCGAGCAGTTCGCCGTGTTCACCGAGCTTGGTCTTAACGTTGTTGATAAGCGCATGGGGCAGAATCTGTGCGCCCTTGATAATCATTTTATCCGCATTGGTGTAGCGATCGTCACCGGACTGGGTGAAAATATCAATGGGCTTGTCGGAAATGGTGCAGCCGTATTCGTCCGCAACAACTTCGCACATCATTCTGCCGGTGGACCTTGCAACAGCGTCAATAATTGCCTGAGTCATGCCGTAGCGAATTGCGGTGTGCAGACGTTTGCCGTCAACATGGATGGATTCGACCATTTCGGAAAGTGCGCGGAAATTGTCCGCCTCTTTGCCGATGAGTTCGGGCTTGATATAGTTTTCGATAACGGGAATGAAGTCCTTTGCAAGGAAGAGGGGATCGCGTCCGCCGCAGCCGCTGTACTGAACGGCAGCGCAGTCGCCGTATGCAATCTGGCCGTCCTCAAGAACGAGCATCACGGAGATGGACTCACCGGGCTGACGAACGGAGGTAAAGCCGGGGGTTTTGGGTTCGCCGACGTATGCGGCGCCGTCGCTTTTTGCGCCCGCCTTAATGGCGCGCTGATCGTCAAAATAGAAGCCTGTTCTGCCTGCGGAGCAGATAACATCGATAATTTTCATAAAAGTATCCTTTCAGTTCTTCAAAATTTTATTTCAAAAAAGAAATTTAAGTATTCGGGCGGCACGAAAGCATTCCGCGCCGCCGTGCATTTTCAGCCGAAGCCGATTTGCGTCCGTTTATCTGCGGAGAGCCTGCGGCCTTCCGACAAGACGACCCTTGCTGATCGCGTAAACATCGTCAATGACCATTTGGAAGGTTGCATTGCGCTTTTCGGCCTTTGCGCGTTCTTCGATCTTTGCGCGGTGGAACGCCTTGATATCATCGGTGAAGGGCAGCGCACCCATGTCGAGAATGCGGATCGCACCGTCGTTATCGCGTGCGGGAAGCATTTTGCCCGCATTGTAGCGGGAAGGCGCAAACGGAATATCAAGAACGCCCGCAAGCACAGCGCGAACGGAACCTATCGCGATGTCGCCTTCGCCCAGTTCGAAGCACTTATCGACAATGCAGCGCGTCTCTCTGCGGATAATATCTTTTTCTTCCTCAAGGTTGGCTGCGGTGCAAACCTGGTCGGAAAGCATGCTGATGACCTGCTTTGTGCAGCGCAGACCCTGTGCGTTTGCTTCCATTGTGGGAACGCCCGCCGCTTCATGCGGAGTTTTGACGATGACCTTTGTTGCCTTTGAGAGTGCAGCGGTTGCACTGCCCCAGGAAATAACGCCGAATGCCTTCGCTTCGTCCTGCGGGAAACCGCCCATCCACTGATGGAAAACCGTGGTTATGATAACATCATCATAGCCGTATTTATGCATGTATTCGTTTGTCAGCTCTTCAAGGGTGCGGATCGCCGCAACATCCTGAACAAGGTTGCCGCATTGGCCGTAGCCGACGGTGATATTGCGAACTCCCTGCTCTGCCGCAAGCAAAGCCTCAATAATCGCAACCGCATGGGATATGCAGGGCGGAACAAGAGTTCCCGTAAGCGGACCGTAGGGTTCACGGTTAATGGAAACACCCGCTTCTTCGTAGATGCCCGTAAGCCTGTCAACATACTGCCAATCGCGGATCGTCTCCTCCATCGGGACGCTCTTTGCATAGGGCAGGTTATAGGAAATTCCGCCGCCCTCATAGCTTGTGAAACCGCCCGCATAGGCAATTTCGGTCAAAAGGCGCGCATCGGGTGTGCCGTGGCGCACCTGAATGGGAGTATTCAATGCTTCAATGAGCATACGGCAGCCCGCGACGCCGTGATTGACGGCGGGAAAGCCGTTAAGCAGGGAACGGCCGAGCCGCTGGGACTCCTTTATGCCGTTTTCGGCTTCTTCATAGCGGTTCTGACGGGTGTAGCTGTCAATGGTTGTCGGAAGCAGATCGGCTTCGCCGTTATCCTGAAGATAAGTCAACAGCTTGATATGTTCGGGAATCAGCGCAACGCCCGCACGCGGCTGAATCAAAGTGATACCCTTTTCCTTTGCTTCAACAAGTTTTTTTGAAAAAACTTTGTGAGCGGGCATGGCCTTGTGGTATTCGATGGCTTCTTTAAGATCAACTTCCCTGCCGGTCGGCCACTGCTTGAGCACGTCGGCACGGATCGCGTTGAATTCGTCATCGGGAATGCGCTTGTTTTTGATATTGGGGTTGTTCATTGTTTAAATGCTCCTCTTTTATTGGGAAATCGCCTGAAGGCAGGTTCGGCACCGAACCTGTTTTCGTCAGGCTCTGCATAGTTCTTGTTTCATTATGCTCAACGCCTGTTCCGGATATTTTTCGGAAAGCAGACCCATTGCGGCGATAATGTATTTTCTGTCGACAAGCACATCCGCCCTGAGCGGCCTCAGCGATGTCGGATCCTTTTGGTCATAGAGCGCAAATGACGCGATCTTTGCCGTGTTTGTTGTGTGAATCAGTGAACCGCCCGTCACAACGAGCTTCTGCACTTTACGCAGATCCTTGCCGGTTTGAACATAGGTCGTGCCCATCATTGAATACGCTTCTTCGATGCGGCCCGCATGTCTTGTCACCGCCGTGCGCACCGCCATGCATGCAAGAGCTTCGTCCAACCGTTCGGTTTCATCGTCCGTCGGCAAAAGATCCGTGTTTGCGGCAAACATACTGATGATTTCCTCAGCACGCGCCTCGCTCATGCCTGCAAGCTCTGCAATCGTTTTTATTCCCGCCGCATCCACAATTCCGCGAATGCTGTATCTCATGCCGATATCGCCCTCAACCGTGCGCTTGATATACGGCTCGGGCAAACCCTTGAGCATGGTTCGCGGGTCGGTCGGCATTCCGTTTGCAACGGAATAAACATCCGTTGTTGCGCCGCCGACATCAACGGCAACAAGTTCCCCAAGCCCGCGGGAATTATCCGTTCCCTCCGCAAGCAGCTTCATTGCCGCCATAACTGCGGAAGGCGTCGGCATCATAATGCCGGAAATAAGTTCGCTCGCCTTGGTAAGTCCCTTTGCCTGCACGATTCTTTTAAGGAAAACTTCGCGAATCTCTTTCTGGGTCGGTTCAATGTTAAGCGTGCCGAATTTCGGCATAACATTTTCGCAAATGTGCACTTCGCGCCCGTCAAGAATGCGCTCGCACTGCCGCACGGCATTTCGGTTGCCCGCAAGGATGACGGGAAAATCTCCGCCTATATCCGCAAGCACGTGCGCATTATGCAGAATGCAGTCGGTATTGCCGCCGTCCGTGCCGCCGACAAGCAGGAAAATATCCGGATTTATCGCCTTTATCTCGTCCGCATCATCCTCATTGAGCTTGAAGGCGTAGGTCTTCAGCACCTTTGCGCCCGCACCGAGGCTTGCACATTTTGCGGCTTCCGCCGTCAGTTCCGGAACAAGCCCGCTTGCAAGCATACGAAGACCGCCCGCCGCGCTGCTGGCGGCGTAGCGTTCGCAAAAATCAAGTTTTCCGGTCACTTTTTCAAGCTTTGAAAGCGCGTCGGAAAGTCCGTTGTTAATGTCCGACTGAACGGTCGTGTAGGCATTTGCCGTGCCCAACAGCCTGCCTTCGTCAACATCCGCCGCGGTGACCTTTGTGTATGTGCTCCCGAAATCGATCAAAAGAACAGGTTTCATGTTTTTTCCCCGCTTTGCAATCGTAATCAGTAAACAATCAGAGCCGCAGGTTATTCCTCAACGTGCAGGTCCTGTTTCAATGCCTCGATATCAACTTCCGGCGGGGTTCCCGGCGGGAAGGAGCGATCGAAGCCCATCTCTTTAAAACGCTTTTCAACCTCGTCAAACGGCTGTTTGCCGATAACGATATTGCCGCCCACATAGAGCAGGATGTTTTCCAAACCTGCCTCGTCGCATTTTTCACGCATACCGCGGCAATCCAGCTCACCCTGACCATAGAGTGAGGAGATGACGATTGCATCGGCGTTCGTTTCAATTGCGGCGTTGATGAATTCTTCCTGAGAAACCATAACGCCGAGATTGACAACATTGAAACCCGCATCGGTGAATGCATGATACAGGATCTTGTTGCCGACCGCGTGAACATCGGCGCCGATAACGCCGATAACAAGAGTCTTTTTATCCATCACTGTGACCTCTCATTATTATGATAAAGTGTCCTTACATAACCCAAGCACACAAAGAAACATTGTGTGCCGCATTTTACAGTCGTATAATACATTTTTAAGCGCAAATAGTCAAGTGCATATGCACTGCAAACCCCAATATATTTGATTTAACATTAATAAAACGACTCAACGGACGAGTTAACATAAAGCGCGGCGGGAAATTTTATTCCTGCCGCGCCGTTCGCTTTAGTGCAAAACTTTATTCTTCTTAGGATTTATTATGCCTCCGCCTTGCCCGCCGTGTTCTGCGGTTTTATGCACGGCGCCTGTTCACCGTTAAGTGCCGCTCTCAGAGCCAGCAGAGCATCGAAAACGTCAACCGCGCCGTCGCCGTTAAGATCCGCACGTGCAGCCTGTTCATCGGTGAGGCCCTCCGTTCCTATTGCATAGCGCATAAGCATAAGCGCGTCGTCAATTCCAATCGTGCCGTCGCCGTTAATATCGCCGATAACGGGGGCTTCGGGTTCGAAAACCGCGTGAATAACCGTGTCCTCCGCAACGGTGATTATCTCATCCGTGACAAGCTCCCCGTTGATGAACCAACCCACAAATACCATGCCCTCATGGGTCGGAACGGGTATTTCGCCGACTTCAAAGCTGAATCCGACACTGACAGGGGTATCAAGCAGCGTTTCTCCCGTGTAATCGTCAATCACCGTCAAATTGCACGTGCGCGGAGCGTAAACCGCCGCAAAAACCATGGGCCGGGTAATCGTTACGGTTTCTTCGGTTATTATGCGTCCGTTGTAATCCCAGCCTGCGAACGCCATTCCCTCGTGAACGGGCGGCGCGGGAAAATCGCTGACTCTCAGCACCGTGCCGTACTCAACATCCTCCATGGTCACAAAAAAGCTGTCAGCCATGGTATCATAGAATCTCACGGTAAAAGTCTCTTTCCTCAATACCGCCGTAATGACCATATCCTCGTTTACGATAACGGTCCCCGACTCCATCAGCTCGCCGTTTACAAGCCAGCCCACAAACACCATTCCCTCACGATAGGGCGGCATGGGCAGGTCCGCAAGGTCAACTTCCGTTCCGGCTCGAACTTCGTAAGTCTCATATGTTTCGCCGGTATCGCTGTCAACAAGCGTGATCGTATGCGTTTCAAACCCGCTGTAAACCGCTGTAACCGTCATGTCCCCCAACACTCTGAGATAGGAGCCTTCAAACAGGGTCCCTTCAACATACCAGCCGACAAAGTCCGCATTCTCATGAACGGGCGGAACGGGGAATTCGTCGTTGTAAAGGCCGTTATCATAGAGCACGGTTACGGATTGCAGCGTTTCACCGTTGTAACCGTCAACGAACGTGACCGTATAAGGGTGCTGCTCATAGGTAGCGTAGATTATAACGTTTGACACGACCGTAACTTCGTCAAGGAACTCGCCGTAGCCGTACCATCCCTTAAAATCATAGCCTTCATGTTCAATGTGTTCGGGGAAATCTTCCGCCTTGATCACTGTTCCGTAAGGCACAGTATCGGTACGAAGAATGACGTCGGTGTGATCATCCCAGAACTTGACCGTGTACATTTTCGCTTCATAAGCCGCATAGCAGCTTGTATTTTCCGTAACATTGATGCTTCCCGAAACGGCGCTTCCGTCCGCATACTGCCATTCGACAAAATTGTATCCGACTGCATCGGGAGCTTTCGGAAATTCGGACAGTGGAATTTCCGTGCCGTATTCTGCGGTGCGTGTTCCGATGAGTTCGCCGGTGAGTCCCGAATAAAAGCTTACCGTGTAGACTTCGTTGCTGTATTCCGCGCGGAAAGTCGTATCACCCGTAAGATAGTAACTGCTGCCGAAAAATTCGGAACCGTTAACCGACCAATATTCAAACGTTTTGCCTTCATGCTCCGGCGGCTCGGGAAAAGCCTCTACTGTAACGGTATCTCCGATGGGCATATTCAGAGTTTTCAGCACCTGTTCCGTCGCGCCGTCCACCCATTGCACGGTGCAGGTCGGAACGGTGTACGAAGCAATTATATTTGTGTTGGCTGTTATTGTCAGGCTTCCGGCAACGGTCTCTCCGTTCGGCCCCCTCCAATGAGAAAAGTTTTTCCCCGGAATCGTCGGCGGCGTCGGGAAGTCGCTGAGATTCAACACCGTGTTCTTTGTTACCGTAAAGGATTCAAACGCCGCAGTCTGCCCCTCAACAATGAAGTTCACCGTGTAAAGCGGAGGGAAGTACCAGTTCCTGTTGCCCGCAAGTACGGGATGGGTGTATATACCCTCATCCTCATAATAATAGGGATCGTATTCACCGCGGCGGCTCTTCGCATAGTCAAGTGCCTGCCCGATATTGTAGCATTCGGACACGCCCAATCCGCGCATGGAGTTCAAAATATCTTGGAAGATGTAAACATCATATGCAACGGTCACGGTTTCATCATAACCCAAAGCAACGGAAGCACCGTGTGAAGTGAAATAGTTCAGCAGATTGCCGTCCTTGCCGCCGCTGCATGTTGCAAGGTGAACATAGCTGCCCGGCATGGTTGCGGTTGCATAGTGATTCAGATAGAGATAATTCACGGCAATGCCGCCGCCGGCAAGTTCCACAACCCAGCCGTTGCTGTAATCGCTTGCCGTGACACCGTTCTCATTGTGAATCGCAATATAGCTCAACCCGTCATATTCCAAACCGTGCGAGTCAAACATGATCACGCCGTATTTATACATCTCTGTCAAATCGGTAACATCACATTCGTTGCCTCCGTACACGGTCAAAGTTCCGCCCGTGTAGCTGCTGATCGCAGGAGCGAAAGTTTCCGAATAGTAAGCGCCGACACCCTCATCAATTCCCAAATAGGGCGCATAAACGGCAACATTTCTGTTTGAGGCCGTAACTGCACCGTCATTCAAAATTCCGCGAACCGCTTCCGCAGGGGAAAGCTCGATTTTAACAGGTTCGGAACCTTCTCTGATGCCATGAACGATATTGTAATCATACACAACGGTCATTCCGGATTTCAGAGTGTAGCCGAAAGTTGTTCCGTTCTGCCGGTTGATGCTCTTGATTCGTGAATCTCCGTCAAGATATTCGAACAGGGTGTCAACCGTTTCAACAGCGGACAGGTCGGAGTCAAGTTCGCTTTCGAGTTCAAAGAGCTCGCCGTCAATTTCACGACGAACCTTCTGCATACTGCGAAGTTCAGCTGCTGCCGCATAACTGTCCGCCGCAGCACCGATGGGCAAAAGCCCGATGCAAAGCATCGCTGCAATGAGAATACAGAGTATTCTTCTGAAATTCGTTCCTTTCATAACGCCTCCTGAATGATTTTTTTATATCACGCAATTCGAGTGAACAGCGCTGATATCGTTCACAAGCTCAAGCATCGGATTTCGGAGAACGCGCTGCACCGTTTCCGTCATTCATACCGCGACCGCAGTCGAGTCCGAATCGTCTGTTTGCAAAAACTATTCCTTGGAGTATGATTTAAATAATAATTTAAATTGCGCTCCAATCATTTAGATTTTAACACAGTATTCAGAGGCTGTCAACAACATTCTAAAAGTATCCGATTGTTTTTTTTCTGAAAAAAGGCGGCAAATTAACATTTTTCGGTACGGTTCATAATTTCCTCAAATAAATATAACTTATTTTCAAACACAACAAGGCGGTACGGCAGATGAGCTGTATCGCTTTTTTTATTTAAAATGCATCCCAACCGCATGAAAACTTCGCTTGAAAGTATTAAGAATTCAATTAAAAACAGGAAGAAAAAAAGAAACAGTCATTTGACTGTTTCTTTGGAATCCGGCAGCTGCCTATCCTCCCATGCCGTCGCCAGCACAGTACTGTCGGTGTATGAGGGCTTAACTTCTGTGTTCGGAATGAGAACAGGTGGAACCCCTCAGCTTAACCACCGGAAAGGTGATTGGTTTTCATAAAACCTTGATAACTGCATAAGTTCGGTAAATTCACTTTGATCAAGCCCTCGGCCTATTAGTATCGCTCAGCTGCGTACATTACTGCACTTCCACCTGCGACCTATCAACCATGTGGTCTACATGGGGCCTTACTCCTTGCGGATGGGAGATCTTATCTTGAAGTCGGCTTCACGCTTAGATGCCTTCAGCGTTTATCCGATCCGCACTTGGCTACCCAGCTGTGCCACTGGCGTGACAACTGATACACCCTTGGTGCGTCCATCCCGGTCCTCTCGTACTGAGGACAGCTCTTCTCAAATCTCCTGCGCCCACGATGGATAGGGACCGAACTGTCTCACGACGTTCTGAACCCAGCTCGCGTGCCGCTTTAATTGGCGAACAGCCAAACCCTTGGGACCTAATCCAGCCCCAGGATGCGACGAGCCGACATCGAGGTGCCAAACCTCCCCGTCGATGTGGACTCTTGGGGGAGATAAGCCTGTTATCCCCGAGGTAGCTTTTATCCGTTGAGCGACGGCAATTCCACTCTATACCGCCGGATCACTAAGCCCGACTTTCGTCCCTGCTCGACCTGTCGGTCTCGCAGTCAGGCTCCCTTCTGCCTTTGTACTCTTCGAATGGTTTCCAACCATTCTGAGGGAACCTTTGGACGCCTCCGTTACTCTTTTGGAGGCGACCGCCCCAGTCAAACTGCCCATCTAACACTGTTCCTGTGCCGGATCACGGCCACAGGTTAGAACCCCAGTAACACAAGAGTGGTATCCCAACGTCGGCTCTGCAGCAACCGAAATCACTGCTTCTCCGCCTCCCACCTATCCTGTGCATATGTTACCGGAATCCAATGTTAAACTACAGTAAAGCTCTACGGGGTCTTTCCGTCCTATCGCGGGTAATGTGCATCTTCACACATACTACAATTTCGCCGGGTCCCTTGTTGAGACAGTGCCCAAATCGTTACACCATTCGTGCGGGTCGGAACTTACCCGACAAGGAATTTCGCTACCTTAGGACCGTTATAGTTACGGCCGCCGTTCACCGGGGCTTAAGTTCCATGCTTCGGTTGCCCTAACATTTCCCCTTAACCTTCCGGCACTGGGCAGGTGTCAGCCCGTATACGTCGTATCTCTACTTCGCACAGACCTGTGTTTTTGGTAAACAGTCGCTTGGGTCTATTCTCTGCGGCCCATTCCTGGGCACTCCTTCTCCCTAAGTTACGGAGTCATTTTGCCGAGTTCCTTAACAAGGGTTCTCCCGCTCGTCTTAGGATTCTCTCCTCGCCTACCTGTGTCGGTTTGCGGTACGGGCGCCTTCGCTTCGTAGCAGCTTTTCTCGCCAGCGTGAATTCAGCAGCTTACCGATCGTAATCGTTCCCCATCACAGCCCAGCCTTCCGTTGTGCGTACTTCACTACACAACAGCCTCACTGCTTGGACGTGGTCTACCATCGCCACGCTCTGCCTATCCTTCTGTGTCACTGCATCCGGTTGCTCGGCGGTATCGGAATATTAACCGATTGTCCATCGCCTACGACTATTGTCCTCGGCTTAGGTCCCGACTTACCCTGAGAGGACGAGCCTTCCTCAGGAAACCTTAGGCTTTCGACGGCAAAGATTCTCACTTTGCTCTCGCTACTCATGCCGGCATTCTCTCTCCTGTACAGTCCACAGTCGCTTCCGCTTCTGCTTCTGCCCGTACACGTTGCTCCCCTACCCAGAAGTTTCCTTCTGCCTAGACTTCGGTGTCAAGTTTAGCCCCGTTACATTTTCGGCGCACAATCACTCGACCAGTGAGCTATTACGCACTCTTTGAATGAATGGCTGCTACTAAGCCAACATCCTGGTTGTCTACGCAATTGCACATCCTTTTCCACTTAACTTGAACTTTGGGACCTTAGTCGTAGATCTGGGCTGTTTCCCTTTCGACAATGAAACTTATCTCACACTGTCTGACTCCCGATCATCAATTATCCGGTATTCGAAGTTTGATAGGGTTCGGTAAGCTTTGTGGCCCCCTAGCCCATTCAGTGCTCTACCCCCGGTAATCTAAATCGAGGCTAGCCCTAAAGCTATTTCGGGGAGAACCAGCTATCTCCGAGTTCGATTGGAATTTCTCCGCTATCCACAGCTCATCCCCGCACTTTTCACGTACGTGTGGTTCGGACCTCCACGACGTCTTACCGTCGCTTCATCCTGTCCATGGATAGGTCACCCGGTTTCGGGTGTACTGCATGCAACTTTACGCCCTTTTCAGACTCGGTATCCCTTCGGCTCCGTTGCTTAACAACTTAACCTCGCTGCACACAGTAACTCGCCGGCCCGTTCTACAAAAAGTACATGGTCGCTCTCGCTCCCACTGCTTGTAAACATAGGGTTTCAGGTACTCTTTCACTCCCCTCCCGGGGTTCTTTTCACCTTTCCCTCACGGTACTATACGCTATCGGTCACCAAGTAGTATTTAGCCTTGGGGGGTGGGCCCCCCGTCTTCCCACCGGATTACTCGTGTCCTGTGGTACTCTGGATTCTCGCCCTCTTGTACTCATTTCGACTACGGGACTGTTACCCTCTTTGGTAGGAAGTTCCAAACCTCTTCGTCTATAAGTACTTCGATTTTTGCAAGTCCGAACCCCGAACGTCCGTAGACCCTCGGTTTGGGCTCTTTCCCTTTCGCTCGCCGCTACTAAGGAAATCGATGTTTCTTTCTCTTCCTCCGGCTACTTAGATGTTTCAGTTCACCGGGTTCCCCTCATGTCACTATTTATTCATGACATGATGACACGCTGTTAACGTGCCGCGTTTCCGCATTCGGAAATCCATGGGTCATTGCCTGCTTGCGGCTGACCATGGCTTATCGCAGCTGACCACGTCCTTCTTCGGCTCTTGGTGCCAAGGCATCCACCCTATGCTCTTTATAGCTTGATCTCTTGTTTTATCAGCAATATTAACGCATGAGTTTCGCTTTCGTGCGCGTGCTCTGCGCACTTTAGCCTTTGCATTTGTTATTATTTCTTTCTTTAAAATCCATTGAAATTGCAGCGCAGATAATCTGCATTACCTCTCGCTTTATTTTCTTTGTCTTTTTCTCCGCGAATTTACTATCTTCTTTATGCAGTTGTCAAGGTTCTATTGGTGGGCTCAAGTGGACTCGAACCACCGACCTCGCGCTTATCAGGCGCGCGCTCTAACCAGCTGAGCTATGAGCCCGTCTGACCCCTTCCGGGGTTGGTGGAGATGAGCGGGTTCGAACCGCTGGCCTCCTGCTTGCAAGGCAGGCGCTCTACCAACTGAGCTACACCCCCACGCTCTTGCGCTTCGGTGCGTGGCGTCTTCCACTTGTTTCCTTTTGAAAGTCCATCGCCGTTATCGCTCCGCACTCTCGTGCTTCACTCGGCCATGTTCCTTCAAAACCGTACAGTCTTTACCATTCTCTCTCGCAAACCGACCTTTTCTTCGCTCGGCGTCTCAGCCGAACCCGGTTCTTTCGAACCTGTTTGAGGTTTTACACCTTAGAAAGGAGGTGATCCAGCCGCACCTTCCGATACGGCTACCTTGTTACGAC
>ERZ827104.1329-NODE-1329-length-22234-cov-4.311872_pt1 | contig 22234 bp, 27 predicted proteins | sample MGYA00519781_ERZ827104 | MGnify/ENA primary metagenome ERZ827104 (study PRJEB31778, sample SAMEA3449257) | human gut metagenome | biome: human gut; feature: human-associated habitat; material: faeces | place: United Kingdom | collected 2010/2012 ...
GCCTCAGATGTCATCTGGTGAGCTCAGAGTGATACGGAAGTGAGGAGGTGAGCTTGGCTTGGCAGTAGTGTCTGTAGATGAAGACGAGGTCCTTGGGTGGTCTAGGGACCCAGAGGTCTGGCTAGATGATGACCACTTGATTCTCCTGCGTGGCTGGGCGCAAGACGGCTACACGCTTGATGACATATGCGCTCGCATCGGCATAACTAGGCACAAGCTCTATGGCTGGCGGAAGAAGTACCCGCCTATCGCAGACGCGCTTGCTTGCGGCAAGGAGATGGTAGACTACAAGGTCGAGAACGCCTTGCTCAAGTCAGCTCTCGGTGGCAAGAAGCGAGAAGTCAGGGTGACGACTATCATGCGCAAGGGCAAGGTAGTAGAAGTCCAGAAAGAGGAGTTCGAGACTGAGCGCGAGCCTGTCGAGAAGGCAATCGAGTTCTGGCTTACAAACCGCCTCCCAGACAAGTGGAAGCGTGACAGGCAGAAGATGTCACTTGAAGACCAGCTTGGTGATGGCAGCATCCACATTGAGGTGGTAAGGGCGTCAAAGCATGATGGTGATGAAGCTGACTCAGGCTGGCAGGAAGCAGAGCAGAATGACAGCAGCACAAGTCAGCCTAAAGATAGTGAGAAGTCTTCTGATGGTGTGAGCAACAACAAGAAGCTTACGTTGAGGAGGGCTACTGATAGTGAGAAGAAGGCGTCAAGGAAAGCCAAGCGGGAGGCAGAACGGGCCAAGAAACAAGCAGAACTGCCGCAGAAGTCCGCAAACATAGTGCTGGAACCATCTGACCCAGACTATTGGCCTCCTGACTGGGAGGATGTGGATGACTGATGAAGGTGACAAAGGAGGTCGCTCCTGCCTTTGAAGACTACATCTTTGACTGGGACTACGAGACGTACCTGCTAGTCGGCGGCTATGGTAGTGGCAAGAGCTACCACACAGCTTTCAAGATTGTCCTCAAGCTGTTGGAGGAGAAGCGGACTTGCCTGGTCGTTCGAGAAGTCTTTGACACCATCTTCGAGAGCTGCTACAGCCTGTTCGTAGAGCTCCTCAGAGACATGAACCTGTATGAAGATGACCCGTTCAAGTGGAAGAAGACACTGAAGCATGGAGGCACCAGGTGCTTGTGCTCCAAGTCGCCAATGCAGATAAAGTTCCCGAATGGCAGCCGCATAATCTTCAAGGGCATGGACAAGCCGGAGAAAGTTAAGTCTATCAATGGTGTCTCGATAGTGTGGATAGAGGAGGCTCCAGAGGTAAAGCTTGCTGGCTATGATGAGCTGCTTGGCAGAGTCCGCACCCCGAACGTAAGCATGCACTTCATTCTCACATGCAACCCAGTAAGCAAGGAATCTTGGATATACCGTAGGTTCTTCGCAAGGCTGACAGACAGTGGCGATGAAGAGGTGATAGTACCAGAGCAGAAGTTCTATGACAAGCAGACTCTGGTGCATGATGGAGTCTACTACCACCACAGCACGGCATCAGACAACCCATGGCTTCCAAGGAAGTACATAGCACGCCTTGACCACATGAAGTACTATGACCCCCAGCTTTATATGGTCGCCAGGTGGGGCCAGTTTGGTGCCAGTGGCACGAGGGTGCTTCCGCAGTTCTACGTTGCTAGGGAGCCTGCTAAGTTCAGAGACCAGGTGAGGAAGCTTGGCGTCGAGAACCAGTACTTCGGCTTTGACTTCGGCTTCGAGGAGAGCTTCAATGCAGTAATAAGCATGTCAGTGGACATGGAGCGTGGCATCCTCTACATCTGGGACGAGATATACATGAACCACGTGACTGACCCAGACTTCGCTGCTTTGCCTGAGATGCAGAAGCTGAAGCAGCACCTGCTAGACTGCAAGGCTAGTGGCTACAAGAAGTTCTTGGTTGCAGACAACGAAGACCCGAAGGCCATCAGCTACTACAGGCAGCTTGGCTTCCCGATACGAGCTTGCAGGAACAAGTTCAGTGGCAGTCGTCTGAGCAACACACGCAAGGTGAAGCGGTTCAAGAAGATAGTGGCTTCACCAAAGTGCAAGAACGTCATCCGCGAGCTGAAAGACTTGACATACAAGACAGCCAAGAATGGTGACGTGATATATGACCAGTTCAACATCGACCCGCATAGCTTCAGTGCTATCTGGTACGCTTTGGACATAGTGACAGTGGCAGACGTCAAAGACAAGAAGTACTACAGCAAGAAAGGTTGGTAGCATCATGGACATCTCTACTCTCTCAAGCTATGCGGTGCCTGTAATTGTCGGCATCTGCGTGTGCGTCGGCTACGTGCTGCACAGTGTAGTCTCGACTGACAAGGTCAACAAGTTCATCCCGCTTATCATGGCAGTCCTCGGTGTCTGCCTGAACTGCTGGATTGCAACTAGTGTGTCTCCTGACATCATTCTTGGTGGCATGTTCTCCGGCCTCGCGTCTACTGGCATGTATGAGGCGTTCAAGCAGCTCATTGTTGGCGGAAGCAATGCTAGCTAGAAGTGGAGAGCATGCGTCTCGTGAAGTTCGCAAGGTGTCATTCGAGGCTCTTGCTTCAGTGTTGTGTGCTGCTTCTCTTTGCTTCACTCTTGGCTTCATTGGCTTTGTACGTCATTCAAATGATGAAGCTGTTCGTGAAGTTCATGTTGCTTCTGGCGTGGATAGCTTTGATGCCTTGACTGTAGTCAAGGAGCCAGAGGAGCCAGTGCCTAGTGTGAAGGTCTCCCAGGGCGTGATGCCAGCTTACTTGCAGATTGACAGCAGGTGGGCTGGCATTGCCTATGCTGGTGGCACGATAGAGACTAACGGTTGTGGCCTCACATGTGCAGCGGCTTCTTACCAGTATCTGACTGGCATCGAGACTACGCCAGCTTCATTGCAGGCAGAAGTAGGAGATAGTTGCACTGATGGCAATGGCAACAATGACATGGCTCTGTTTATACAGTGGATGCAGAGCAAAGATGCAAGCATCAAGTCTACTGAGCAGCTATGGTATGACAGAGACTTGGCAGACCAGATACAGCAGAAGCACGTGGTGTTCTTGGCAGTCAGTGGTCAGTTTGGCGAGAAGCAGTATGGTGGTCATCTTGTGGTGTTGTTTAATGGTGACAGCTATGGCTTTGATGTGCTTGACCCAGACTGCAAGCAGAACTGTGGAAGATGGACATATGGTGAGCTAGAAGCAGTGAAGTGGTCTTACTGCTATGGCATATGGAAGGAGTAGCTATGGACGAGAACACCAGCGAGCTTGACACGCTCGTGACTCTGTTTGACAATGCAGGTGATGACGAGCAGGAGCCTGAGGACTCCGCTATGGGTTCGAAGTATATTGATGAGGGAGATGGTGAGTGATGGCTGGCATTCTTCCGACTATCGTAGACGTCAGTTCCTGGCAGGGTGACATTGACTGGGACACAGCTAGGGGCAACATCCACTTCACCATCATTCGCGTGCAGGACGGCACGTACTATGACAAGAAGCTTCCGCGCAATATCGCAGCTGCTGAGCAGCTTGGCATTCCATACTATTGCTACGGCTTCTACCGCAATGGTGGAGCAGTCGAGGCGGCTCGAATGGTGTCTCGTGCAAAGGCAGCAGGTGCAGTCAACTGTCGTGGCTACGTGCTTGATGTAGAGGTCTCTGGTCAGTCTCATGCGAACATCAAGTCTGCGATGGCTGTTCTGAACCAGACTGGCCTTGACAACGGCATGTACATTGCGAACCATCTGTACTCCGAGTATGGTGATGACAACTATGGTGAGAAGTGGCGCTGGATTCCGACTTATGGCGTGAATGATGGCTACGCGCATAGCAAGCCGTCTCATTACTGTGACCTGTGGCAGTTCACGTCTAATGGTGTGGTGCCAGGCATCGGCAATGCCATTGACTGCAATGCACTGGCTGGTGACCGCACGCTTGACGCATTCATCGGTAGCTTCACTCCTGCAGCTCCGTCTGGTGGAGGCACTGTCTCTGGCGGTGAAGCAGACTACGTGCTTGTTGGCAAGGTGCTTAGTGGTGAGCTTGGCAATGGTGACCAGAGGAAGCAGAGCCTTGGCTCGAGGTATGACGAGATTCAAGCCCTGGTAAACCACATGTGCTCCGCTCCTGCGTCTCAGATTGCCTCTGAAGTCATCAGTGGCAGGTGGGGCAATGGAGATGACCGCAAGAAGGCGCTTGGCCCACGCTATGACGAGGTGCAGGCTAAGGTCAACCAGATGCTTGGTGGTTCTGTGAAGAAGTCTGTTGCTCAAGTTGCAGCCGACGTGATTGCTGGCAAGTATGGCAATGGTGATGCTCGCAGGCAGAAGCTGCAGTCTGAGGGCTATGACTACAATGCTGTGCAGGCTGAGGTTAACAGGCAACTTGGCTCGTCTGGTGGTGGAAGCAGTGCGGTGTACTACACTGTGAGGTCTGGTGACACTCTGTCTGGCATCGCGTCTAAGTATGGCACGACTTACCAGAAGATTGCCAGCATGAACGGTATCAAGAATCCTAATGTAATCTACGCAGGGCAGAAGCTTCGAGTAAAGTAACTGAGAGGAAGGAGAGCAGGCATGGCTACAAGTGAGGTGCTGACTGCTCACAAGCAGAACTCGTCTACAGAAGTCGTGTCTGCTTTCACTCGTATACCATATGGTCTGATTCGTTCTGAGATTGACGGGTCTGCTAAGGACTTGCTTGACGAGCTCGGCAAGATATGCGAGTACTACAAGGTGTACAATGATGGTGCTAAGTTCAATGCCGAGGGCACCAACGGTGACTATGTCCCGTCAGCTATGCCTTACAGGCTTGCTGCGTCATTGATTGACAAGGAGGCACGCTTCCTGTTCGCAGAGGCTCCGGACGTCTCAGTCGAGATGCGAGGCGACACTGGCAAGCCTAGTGAGGAGTCGACGGAGCAACTGATGGCTCAGAGTACTATGGTCGCGTCTGTGCTAGAAGCTAACTCGTTTGAGAATCAGCTCGTGAAGGCAGCTCGTGACTGCTTCATCGGCAAGCGTGTTGCATGCATGGTGAACTTCAGTGAGGATGATGGCATACAGGTACAATTCCTCCCGTCTACGCAGTTCATCTATGAGTACAAGCTTGGCACCACCAAGCTCAAGAAGTTCGTAGCTTTCATGGTCATCAAGGACAGCTTGACGCTCAGCGCGAAGAGGATATTCAAGAAGAAGTACGAGTTGGCAGACTTCAATGGCGATGAGACTGTGTACGTTGAGGAGAAGCTCTATGATGGTACTGGCTATGAGTTAGAGGAAGTCACTGAGTGGCAGCCGACGAAGCTTGACAAGATTCCAGCAGTGGTCATTCTTAATGATGGTCTCACTGGTGACTATGACGGCGAGTCAGAGATAAAGCTTCTTGAGGGGTATGAGGGCTCGTACTCCAAGCTTGCCAATGCAGATGCAGACGCCGAGCGTAAGTCTATGAATAGTATCATCTACACAGTTGACATGGATAACGCGTCTACGAAGAACTTGTCATCTGCGCCTGGCGCATTCTGGGACCTTGGTTCAGACCAGACACTCGAGAAGCCGTCACCTCAAGTCGGTAGTATCGAGCCTAGCATGAGCTACTCTGGCGCGTTGAAGACTACGCTTGACCGCATCAAGTCTACTGGCTACGAGCAAGTTGATGTCCCAAACGTGAACATCGAGACGATGTCTGGAAGCATCACCTCTGGCAAGGCGCTCAAAGCTATCTACTGGCCTTTGATTGTTCGTTGCAAGGAGAAGATGAAGACGTGGGCTCCTGCAATCAAGTACATCGTCTCCTCTATCATTGATGGGGCTATCGAGTACCAGAACTGTGCGAAGCTCTATACATCAGTAGCATTGTTCCCTATCGCATACGAGGTGCATGTCAAGCAGAACACGCCACTTCCTGAAGACGAGACTGAGGAGAAGTCAATTGACCTCTCCGAGGTGCAGGCTAACGTTATGTCTAAGAAGTCTTACATGAAGAAGTGGCACGGTCTCACTGATGATGAGGTCGATGAGGAGCTCAAGCAGATAGCAATCGAGCGAGAGATAGTCGAGGAAGCTTCATTCCATGGCAACGTGTCTGGCCTGCCATATGGCAGTGAAGATGACCATGCCGAACTTGGAGAATAGTGTGAGTCACTGAGAGGCTTTCTGAGGTACTGGAATTTCTGAGAGGTAAAGTTACACATCAAAGAAATTCCAGTGCCTCAGATGTCATCTGAATGTCATAGAGGAGGTCATGGTGGCATACAACCCATTTGAGAATGCAGAAGCCATTCGTGACCAGGTCACGCTTGAGCAGCAGAAGCAGATAGCAAGCCTGTACGAGCAGTGGGCAAAGGAGCTCGATGAGAGGGCCGACTGGCTGGCAAAGCACTCTGCGTCTTGGAGCTCAGGTGTGCAGAGGACTCAGTATGACATGCTGAAGCGTCAGATGCAGCAGACGTCTCACCAAGTCAGCAACGGCGTGTACACGCTGACTAAAGACGGCATGTTTAAAGTTGCAGATGCTGTCGTGAAAGACTCTGTAGACTGGATGTCTAGCTTTGGATTTAGTGGCAAGGGTCTAGATGCTGCGTTCGAGTACGTGCCGGCATCTGTGGTAAACTCGCTTGTCACTGGCTCTGTGTATGGCAATGCTGGTAGTTGGAGTCTCAGCAAGGCTATCTGGTCTGACAACGAGAAGGCATTGCGAGACGTATACCAGATAATGGCTGGCGGCTTGGCTAAGAACATGTCAGTCGAGGAGATAGCAAGGGACTTGAAGGCGTATGTCAGCCCAAATGCTGTGTTTGACTGGCAAGGCCCGACTGGCATGAAGATATACAAGCACAAGGTTGACTACAACGCGCAGAGGCTTGCAAGGACTCTGACGCAGCACACATACCAGCAGAGCATGGTGGCAGCCGTTAAGGACAACCCGTTCATTGAGGAGTTCGTGTGGGTAGCCAATGGCTCAAGGGTGTGCCCGATATGTGCAGACAGAGATGGCACGCACTACAAGAAGGACAAGCTTCCGCTAGACCACCCGAATGGTATGTGCGTGATGGAGCCTGTAATAGCAGATGACATGGTTGACAAGCTGGCTGACTGGGTGAACTCGGAAGATGGCAAGTATCCGGAGATTGACGAGTTCAGCAAGAAGTTTGGCTACGAGCCTGGCAAGATGTCAAGTTTAGGCTTGCAAGGCATAAAAGACAAGTATGGCAACAGCAGCTACAAGGCTCTGAACACATGGTTCCAGAAGCTGCCAAAGGACGTGCAGGCCGAAGTCAAGGCTCTCAAGGACCAGTCTGGCCTCAAGTGGGACGACTGGTACAAGCAGAACATCTACATCGGTGGCAGTAGCTCGGCAACTGTGAATGGTGAAGCTGCTGTTGTGAAGGGCGCCGCGAAGAGTGAAGCGGCGGCTGTGAAGAGTGCCGTGAAGGGTGAAGCTGCTGCTACAAAGAATGTGGTTGCGAAGCAAGCCGATGATGCAGACGACATCCTCAAGATGGCAGCGAAGTACGAGAATAACATGAGCAAAGCGTCGAAGGCCTTTACTTACATGGGCAGGACGTCAAAGCAGACAATGCTTGACGATCTGTATGATGACGAGATTGAAGAGCTTTCTGAGTTTGCTGCGAAGAAGTATGGTCTTCCTATCGGAACTGGCAAGCAGAAAGACAAAGCTATTGCCAGGCTTCTTGATGACATGTTCTCTGAAGTTGACAAGCTCAAAGCAAATGGAAGCATCTATGAGCAGCTAAAGAAGTACAGTGTTAAGTCTGCAAGCAAAGTCAAGAGCACTGCTGAAGGCATTAAGGATGTTGTGGCCGGTAGCCTGAAGGATAGGTTCTATAAGTTCAGCGGTAAGACTTGGGACGAAGACGCTGCGACAATCAAGAAGTTGAAAGCTTCTGAGAAAGAAGTATTTGACAAGTGGCCAAAGCATGCACTTAGTGGCTTGAGAAGCTATACTGGTGCATACTATTCTGACATAAATGCATGGCTTCGCCATGAAAATGGCTTTGTCAACATGGCAAGTGCACATAGATACAACGTGTCAGACTCTTTAGCTAGAAATGTGAAAGAGCTTGTAGACCAGATGAACAAGGAGAAAACGACAGAAGCAATGATGCTACGTCGTGGCACGAATAGAGGTGAGCTTGCTGGTCTTTTCATGCAAGGTGACTTCAGGGACAATTACCACACGTTGAGAGAGAAGTCAGTTGACGAGTTAAATGCTGCTTTCAAGGGTATGCAAGGAACGTACAGTGGCTTTACTTCTACTAGCTCTGTCTACTCAAGAGGCTTTAATGACAATGTCGAAGTCATATTCGACGCGCCAGAGGGAACGCATGGCGTGTCTGTCTTGACTGAGTCTAAGTACAAAGACAAGGAGGGCGAGTTCCTCCTTGCGCCTGGCACGAGAGTTGAGTGCACCGGCATAGAGCACTTCACGGAGAATGCAGACCCATGGGATGAGCGGATACGCGTGTTTCTCAAGATTATCACAGACTAGCTATTTACAAACATCGTCTGAATGGTATAATAGCTATAAGCGCAATATGCCTGTGGCAGCTTGAGAGCAGAATAGAAGGTGAAGACATGGCAGAGCAAATGTCAAAAGCAGAGTTGAGAGACTTCAGCAAGCGAATAAGAAGTGAGAGCCGTGCAACAAAGCCATTGACAGTAGCAGACTTGACTTGTTCTGACTGCGTGTTCAGGTTTGACGATTCTGACTTGTTCAAGAATGGCAAGGTGAACAAGTCTGGCATGACGTATGGCCCGGTCACGGCTTGTGAGAAGTACAGTCATAAGCCTCAAGATGTACTCAACGGCGGGGAGTGTGGCAGGAAGAAGGCTGAGAGTGAACAAGAGCGAGCTTAAAGACAAGATTGCAGGTGCATTGTACGGTTTTGCCATTGGTGACAGTCTCGGCGGTCCGACTGAGTTCATGTCTGCAGATGACATCAGGAAGAAGTATGGCTATGTCACGAAACATGTTGGTGGTGGCTGGCTTGACTTGAAGCCTGGTGAGTGCACAGACGACACTCAGATGATGTGCTGTATTATCAATGCATTGCTCGACTTGCCGGAGGAGTCGACAAGTGACGTGTTGCTGCTTGGCTTCATGAAGAACTTTTCAAGCTGGAAGCAGTCGAAGCCTAAGGACATCGGTGGCCAGTGCTTCAAAGGCATTGAGTACTGGGAGAAGACTGGTGAGTTAATCGGTGAAGATGACTTCGCGCTTGGCAATGGTGGCTTGATGAGGTCAGTGCCACTGTCAGTGATTCACAGGCCTGGCTTGAATGTGCTGCAGACTAGGCTGACACACAATAATGATGTGTGTGCCAGAGCCTCTGAGACCTATTCTGAGGCCCTATGGGATTACATGATGGGTAGTAAGCCATGTGAAGAGATAAGCGGGCTTCTGGAGCCTTCTGGGTGTGTGATAAACACACTCAACAATGCGATGTTCTTTGCTCAGGAGTCGACTTTCTCGCATGCGGTGCTTGGTGCAGTCAATGATGGCGGAGATGCAGACACGATAGCCGCTCTAGCAGGAGGTCTTGCTGGTGCTAGGTTCGGTCTTTGTGGCATACCCGGCAAGTTCATCGAGCCGTTGCCTGTCGGGTTGAAGGAGCAGTTTGGGAAGTTCACAAAGTTTGCAACTTCTTATGTACTTTCTCATGAGGATGTTGTATAATGATACAAAGTAATTGGAAGAGTTATGGGTACGATCGCGACATTGAGAGACGCAAGTGCTCATGCTGTGAAGAAGAGTTTGACTTGACGGTCGGTCTCTACAAGAAGAACGGTGCAAGAGTCAACACTGTAAATCTTACTTGTGACAGAAATGGCTCAAAGCTTGAGCAAGATTGCTTTGTGATAGATGGCGAGCCATATGACTTGGTCTTCTACAAGTGTCCGTGGTGCGGGATGGCACATTTCGTGTCGGCTGCGAAGCATGAGTGTGAGCCAAGCAAGCGAGTGGCTGACAAGCTGGCAGGTAAGAAGTTGCTCATTGACTTTGGTACTGTAGAGGCGGAGTTGGTCTTTGATGATGATAGATGTCGTGTGTGATGGATGTGGCAGTCACTTCAAGTTGACAGGCTTGAGGCAAAGTAAGTTAGTTGCAGGCAGGAAGCAGATAAATGTCACGTACTTCGTTTGTCCCAGTTGTAGTAAGCTGTATGTCGTGTCAGTGACTGACTTCAAGTGGCAGATGCTTTCTGGTGAGCTTCAAGCTGTTGCGAAGCGAGTCAGAAAGGCTATCAAGAAGCATGATGAGACTCTGCTTCGAAAGTTGTATGGCATCCAGGCGGTGAAGAAGGACAAGCTAGCGTCCTATGAGTCTTCACTGCTTCAGATGTATAGAGGCAGGCTTACCATGGAGCCTGATGGAAGAGGTATCATGGAGCTTTGTATCGACCGTGCGAACACGGATATGGAGGACTAGGATGGCTAAAGGCGCAAGCACAGTAGATGATGACGTCAAAAACACTGAAGGCAATGAGCCCGAAGATGCAGCTGGCACTGACGGTACTGAAGATGAAAGCAACAAGCTTGATAGCAGTAGTGACAACTCAGCTGGTGGTGACAAGACTTTCACGCAGGATGATGTCAGTCGCATGATGGCTAAGGAGAAGAAGCAGGGTCGCAGCTCTGCTTTCAATGAGCTTGGCATTGACCCGTCTAACAAGAAGATGGTTGAAGCAGCCAAAGCTTTCTTCTCGAAGCTATCTGGTGGTGACAGTGTTGATGATGATGCTTCTGACGCTGTTGATGATGGCAATGCAGCCGAGCTTGAGAGTGAGCTTGTAGTAGCAAATGCCAAGGTAGCAGCAATGAAGCAGGGTGTCAACCCTCAGTATGTTGACGATGTCGTGACTTTAATCAGTGCTAGGATGAAGCAAGACGAGTCTGTAAAGCTTGACACAGCCATTGGTGAGCTGAAGAAGAAGTACCCCAGCTGGTTTGTTGTCGAGCAGAACTCGAAGAATGTCGGCAAGTTTGGTACTGGTTCTAGTGTCTCTGCCAACTCTGGCAAAAGTGGAGATGACAGTCTCGGTAAGCGTCTTGCGGCTCAACGCAAGGTGTCCTCCAACAAGAAGTCATATTGGAATAATTAATCGGAAGGAATGAAGATGTTTAACAACTCTGGCATCTCCAAGGTGACCGGTGCAGCTCCTACTCAGATTCTCGCTGATGTCAATCTGCAGAGCTCCGTCGGTTGTATCGTTGCTCAGGAAGTTGGCACTGTAGTTGGTGCTAAGAAGGTCGCGAAGGCTGGAACCCCTATCGTGCTTGATTATGCAAACCTTCAGACTCCTGCAACTGCTGGCACTACTGTTGCATCTACTGGCACCGCCAATGCTGTGCTTCTGCACGACGTTGATGTGACTGCGGGCAACGCGAATGGCACCGCGCTTATCATCGGCGTAGTCAACATCAACCGTCTCGAGTCTGACGTTCAGTCTAAGGTCCGTGCTGGTATCAATGTTGCTGGCGGCGTCAGCTTCATCAAGGCTTAAGGAGGACTAATATGCCTAATACTATCTTTGACATGCTCCAGTCTCAGGAGCTGACTGCTTATTGGGAGGAGCTTTCCAAGGATGAGGCTCCGTTCCCTGGTGAGGAGCTTTTCCCGGCACAGAAGAAGCGCGGGCTATCGCTCAAGTGGATTAAGGGGTCCAAGGGTCTGCCTGTCGTGCTTAAGACTTCTGCTTTTGACGCGCATGCTATCCCTCGTCCTCGCATTGGCTTCGACAAGCTTACTGCTGAGATGCCGTACTTCAAGGAGAGCATGTATGTAGATGAGGAGCTTCGTCAGGAGCTCAACCTCGTGATGGAGACTGGCAACCAGGCCTACATTGACTCTGTCATGAACCGAGTGTTCGATGACGAGATGAATCTTCTCCGTGGTGCTGCTGCCGCTCGTGAGCGCATGCGCATGATGGCTCTCACTACTGGTGCGGTCTCCATGAAGGCGAATGGCCAGGCTTTTACTTTTGACTATGGTGTCAATCATAAGAATGAAGTTACCACGTCTTGGTCTGACCACTCTGCGTCTAACCCGATTGAGGACATTCGCCAGATGATTGAGGCTGTCCAGAATGACACTGGCGCGACTATCACCCGCGCTATGTGTGATGGCAAGACTTGGCGTGACATTCGCAACAACGACAATGTTCGCAAGTCTATCTATGTTCTCACTTCTGGCCAGGCAGTTGTCTCTGATGCTCGACTCAAGGACTTCATGCTCGAGGAGCTTGGCATTGAGGTCATGGTCAATGACAAGCGCTACACCGACGAGTCTGGCAACATCGTCAAGTACGTGCCGACTGACACGTTTGTCGTGTTTCCTGCTGGCCAGCTTGGCAGCACTTGGTTTGGTACTACTCCTGCTGAGTCCGACCTCATGGGTGGCACCGCAGCTAACGTGTCTATCACTGACACCGGTGTTGCAGTCACTGCTGCTCAGCACGTCGACCCTGTCAACGTTGAGACTATCGTCTCAATGATTTGCCTGCCTTCGTTTGAGGCTGCGGACCAGGTCGGCATCCTTGACACCAAGCAGGGCTAAGGAGTGATAGATGATGTTTGTGCGTATCACTGATGGTGTCAACGAGATTGAAGTCTCGCAGGGTGCATTCGAGAACATCTACTCGAAGCAAGGCTTTACTGAGGTGAAGCACGAGCCTGAGAAGAAGGCTGAGCTTGTGGAGAAGACTGACGAGGAGATTGTCGCCGAGATTGAGGAGAAGCCTCTCTCGAAGTGGAACAAGGCTGATGTCAAGAGGTATGCAGACGTGTACGGCATCGACATCTCTGGCACGAAGAACATTGAAGAGGCTCGTGACATCATCCGCGAGTTTCGCGACGAAGCAGAGTAGTGGAGGTGGCAGCTGTGAGCCCTGAAGTTCTTGACTACATAAAGCGAGAGGTGAGGGAGGAGCAGCTGCCTTACTTCACTGACAAAGACATAGAGCATTACTTCGCCAAGAATGATAGTGACATAGAGGCGACTGTGTATGAGCTTCTTGTCGTGAAGTCAGAAGACTCGACGATATCTGTCTCAGGTTTGACGACAGCAGACACAAGCTCGTATTTTAGGCGTCTCGCTTCTAAGCACCGTCGATACAACTCGGGGGTGCTTCACTCATGATAAACACTGCATTTGAGGCGTACAAGGTACGCAGGGAAGTAATGCGTTGTGGCACGAAGCTGAAGTTCTATAGACACATGCTTGACGAGTTTGGCGAGCCAACTGGTGAGTTGACTGAAGTGGCTGAAGTGAATGGCTTGTACCATGAGCAGACTTCATATGTGACAGTAACTTCCGGAGATGGCTCATTGACAAGGAAGAAGAAGCAGCCAATGCTTCTATGCGTTGCAGATGATATTGCTGATGCCAATATTAAGTTTGGCGATATTGTGAAGGTGCCTGTCAGAAGCCCTCAGATGACATCTAAGACACTCAAGTATGTCGGGTGTGTAGACATTGGCAACTGGGGAATCATTGTCGACATGAGCTTCGAGGAGGTCGACAATGGCGACACTTAAGATGAACTACAAGGGCTCGAAGCTTAGTGCAGGACTTGACAACTTGGCTGTGAAGATGGGTGCTGCAGTGCTTATATATGCTAACACAGAAGCAGTCAGGCTAAGGTCTTACATGCAACGCACAAGGCCATGGACAGACAGGACTGGTGCAGCTAAAGCAAGGCTGAACACAGTCGTGACAAGGCCGTCTGACGACGTGATTCGCATAACGCTTCTGCATGGTGTGTGGTATGGCAAGTACCTCGAGCTGGCGCATAACAAGAACTATGCGGTCATCGAGCCTACTCTGAAGTCGCAAGGGCCAGAGGTTGTCAATGGCTTCAACAAGCTTCTTGAGAAGGTGAAAGTCTGATGATTGACACCAACGAGTTCAAGTACAGTAGCTCCAGGTTGAGGGACTTGTACAAGCACCTGAAAGCAGAAGGCTATGACGTGTACTTCCCTGAGCAGCATGTTGGTGAGTGTCTGAAGCCATATCTTGTGTTGAAGTATTCAGGCTCTGTGCCAGTTCAAGGTGTCAGTTCCAGAGTAGACCTATATGACATATTCATCTATGTGCCACGTGACAAGTACTCGTTGCTTGATGAGATGGTGCAGAGTGTTGTAAAAGTCATGGCAGGCTTGAAGCCATTGTTCTTCAAGTACAATGATCAGCAGACTGCTAGTGTCTATGATGATGATGTTAAGGCACATTGTGTGTCGATAGAGTACGCGAACTATAAGAAGAACTACTGATATTAGGAGGGTTTAAATGGCTGTCTACAAGTCTCGTAGTGAGATTCCGACGATTGATGTTAATCTTGTTACAATCAAGGTGAATGATGATGAGTTTGGCTTCGACACGTCTAACTCAGTTGCAGTTGAGGTACAGACAGAGGACACTGATGCGGTGAAGCTTGTTGTGAAGGGCAAACTGCGTGCTCAGAAGCCTGCTGTCAAGACTGTGACTGGCAACAAGATTACACTCAAGGACAATGTGTTCAACCCGGAGCTCGTGCTTGTGCTCCAGGGTGGTGAGGTGAAGTATGACACATCTGACAAGGACAAGGTAATTGGTTACAAGCCTCCCGTCGCAGGTTCTGCGGATAATGGCTCTACTTTCACGTTGAACCTGTATTCTGCTCAGTACAATGCGGCAGGTCAGATCGTTAACTACGAGATGATTAGCTATCCGAACTGTAAGGGTGACCCTGTTGCGTTTGGCGCAGAGGACGGCACGTTCCGTGCTCCGGAGTATACCATCAACTCGGCGCCGAAGACCGGTGAGGCTCCATATGAGATTGCGTATGTTGACTCGCTTCCTAAGCTTACAGTTCGTCCTTCGGTCTAATCAGTAGACTATACAGAAAGCAGGTGCTAGTATGTCAGACTTTAGTATTGTTGGTGGCACTGATGTCACTTCAGTCGACAGTCTTCGGAAGTATGCAGCGGGGCAGGTTGTCAAGCTTCCCGACTTTGCAGAGGGTCAGCCGTTTGTAGTTCGCATGCGTCGCCCGAGCATGATGGCTCTCGCGAAGCAGGGACGTATCCCGAATTCGTTGCTTACGCAAGCTGGCAAGCTTTTCGCTGGTGGTAGTGCCATTGACACTGATGATTCTGAGCTTCTGTCTGACATGCTTGGCATATGTGAAGTCATTGCTCGTGCTAGTATGATTGAGCCTACATATGATGACGTTGTCAATGCCGGTCTCGAGCTGTCTGATGACCAGATGATGGCAATATTCAACTACACGCAGAGCGGAGTCAAGGCACTGGAGAGCTTTCGTAGCTAGTGAGAAAGTCCTTGACGTCATAAGTATGTCAACTGCTTATGGGGAGAAGCCAAGTGAGCTGGTTGACATTCAAGATAAGTACACGGCATATTGCTTCGATGAGGCATGCTTGCTGATAAGGAAGAAGTTGGAGTCAGGGGAGACCCCCACGTTCAAGAAGCAATACAAGTCTTTTCACGACCTGTATAGGCAATTCTGCTGACAGGTCGTGCTTCTTTTGTAGGGGGTGGCATTAGTGGCTATAGACGTCGGCTCTGCAGAGGGCCATCTTGACCTTGACGTATCTGGTTTCCTCACGGGGCTTAAGACTGCGCAAGAAAAGGCTGCCACTTCTGCCGGCACTATAGAGCAGCAGTTTGGAAGCAAGCTTCAGTCTGCAGGGTCGAAGCTTTCGTCTGCAGGGATGGCATTGACTACAGGTCTTACTGTGCCGCTTGTAGGTGCCGCAGCCGCCGGCCTGAAGGTGTCTACTGACTTTGACTATGCGATGTCAGAGGTGCAAGCTATCTCTGGTGCAACTGGTGACCAGTTTGGTGCGCTTAGAGACCAGGCTATCAAGCTTGGCGCAGACACTGCGTTCAGCGCGACTGAAGTAGCTAACGCGATGACTGAGATGGCAAAAGCAGGCTGGTCTTCTCAGGATATCATGTCAGGCATGTCAGGCGTGCTTGATGCGGCGGCTGCTTCTGGCACAGACCTTGCCGCTACTTCTACTATCATGGCTGATGCCATCTCTGGTTTTGGTCTCCAAGCTTCTGACGCGCAGCGAGTTGCAGACCTGCTCACTCAGTCTGCGAATGCAGGCACTATTGGTATCGAAGACCTTGGTGAGTCTTTCAAGTACATTGCGCCAGTGGCTAACACCATGGGCTACTCTATTGAGGACGTGACAACGGCTGTCACGGCGATGTCTACAGCAGGCATCAAGGGGTCTCAAGCAGGCACCAGCCTTCGTACGATGCTTACGAGGATGGTCAAGCCGACTGACAATGTTAAGGATGCTATGGACGAGCTTGGCATCTCACTGACTAACTCTGACGGCTCGTTCAAGCCGCTCAACCAGTCGCTTGCAGAGATGCGTGAGAAGTTCAGTGGCATGACTGACGAGCAGAAGGCATACTATGCCGCTACGCTTGCTGGCCAAGAGGGTATGTCTGGCATGCTTGCCATCCTGAACATGTCTCAGGAGGAGTATGACCAAATAGCGGACTCGATGAACAATGCCGCTGGCGTCGCAGACGAGACTGCTTCTGTCATGCAGGACAACCTCAAGTCTGGTGTCGAGCAGCTTCAGGGTTCACTTGAGACACTTGCCATCAAGTTGTCTGACTTGGTCGTGCCTAAGCTTCGCGAGATTGTCGATAAGGCGACTGAGTGGGTGAATGCGTTCTCAGAGATGGACAAGGGGACGCAAGAGTTCATCCTTAAGGTAGCTGGCATTGTCGCGATTGCAGGGCCTGTTCTCCTTGTCATTGGCAAGCTGATGTCTGGCTTTGGTGGTTTGGTAAAAGCCATCGGTGAGATGCCAGGCACGATGAAGGCTGTCGGCGACGGTTTCGTAATGTTCAAGAACTTCTTGCTGAACATCCCAGAGGCATTCACTCTTGCTAAAGCAGGATTCACTGGCTTCGCGTCTCAGACTTCAGCCATAGGCACTGCGCTTGCAAGCATCACTGCCCCTATTGCAGCTCTCATAGCATTGATTGCTGTTCTTGTCGCGGCGTTCGTGCATCTGTGGAACACGAATGAGGAGTTCCGCGACAACATCATAGGCATATGGAACCAGATAGTCGAGTCTGTCACCAGCTTCGTGCAGCAAGTTGTGAGCAGGTTCGAGGAGCTAGGGCAGAAGCTTCAGCCAGTTCTTGATGTGCTGGCACAAGCATGGGACGCGTTTTGCCAGGTGCTTGCCCCTGTGTTTGAAGCTGTGTTCCAGACGATAGCAGACGTGCTTGACGGTGTGTTGAATGTCATCCTTGGCATTCTCGATGTGTTCATTGGCGTGTTCACAGGTGACTGGGAGCAAGCTTGGCAAGGAGTCCAGGAGATTTTCGGAGCTGTCTGGGACACGATATGTGACATCTTCACGAATGTCGGTGACATGCTGCTTGGCATCTGGGATGTCATTGGCCAGACTGTCACTGATGCTGTCACTGCTGTCGTCACAGCTATAGGCGACTTCTTCATGGGTTTGCCCGAGGCTGTCGGTGGCTTCCTGCAGAGTGTTATCGATGCAGTCGTAAACTGGGCAATTAGCATGGGCCAGTCTGCATCGCAAGCCGGCAGTGACTTTGTCACAAATGTCGTGACTTTCATGCAGGACTTGCCATACAACATAGGCTTCATCCTTGGCTATGCTATCGGCACTGTGATAAGTTGGGTTGTCCAGTTCGTGCAGAATGCGGTGAGCGCAGGGCAGCAGTTCGTGCAAGGTGTCATCAGCTTTATGCAGAACTTGCCGGCAAATGTGTATAGCTTCTTGCAAGCAGTCATCTCAAATGTCATAAGCTGGGCATCAAGCATGGCAGCCAATGCTAGGAATGCAGGCTCGCAGTTCTTAAGCAACGTCGTGAGCTTCATACAGAGCGTGCCAGGTAGGGTGCAGAGCTTCTTGAGCTCAGCTGTCAGCAGCGCAGCTAGCTTTGCAAGCGATTTTGCAGCAAAGGCATCACAAGCTGCAAGCAACTTTGCCAGTAACTTGATAAGTGGCATTCAGTCTATCCCAGGTCAGGTGTACAACATCGGCGTGGACATCGTCAATGGCATTGCGAATGGCATTAGAGGAGCTGCTAAAGCTGTTGCTAATGCACTTGGCGGGGTGGTGAATGGAGCCATTGACGGCATAAAGGCGTCACTCGGCATCGCGTCTCCGTCTAAGAAGATGCGTGACGAGATTGGCCGTTGGATGCCGCCAGGAATCACTGTCGGCTTCAAGTCTGCTATGAGATACGCAGTAGCTGACATGCAGGATTCAATCAACATTGGAGTAGGCAGCCTTAGCGTGCCAAGCATTGACGTGATGCCTGTCAAGTCTGACATGTCTGGCCTCAAGTCTATGGCTGAGAAGGTGCAGTCGATAGCTAGTGCAGCAAAGGGGCTGCTCATAGACGGCAGCGTGACTTACAAGTATGACAGCGAGGAGTCTCGCGGCAAAGACGACGATAGCAGCAAGCGAGATGGCAGTGGCGGAAGCTCATACAAGGGAGGAGACACATTCAACTTCTACAGCCCGAAGGCGATAGACGAGCTTGAGGCTGCACGCGAGTTCGAGCGTGTCAAGACGCGCCTGGCAGAGGAGGTGTAGCATGGTAGAGGCGATAACGCTAGTAAGGGTAGACAATGGTCAGAGTGTTGACATAAACATGGACGACTCGCCATACTATGTCTTGTCTTCCTGCTCGTGGGGGCAAGTCGAAGGTGACGCGAACACAGTCAAGTACGTGAGGCAGCTTGGCAAGACAGTGCTTTCTAGCACTGTCGGTACGAGAGACGTGAAGATAGTAGGGTGGGTCGTTGCTGACGAGAATGGCCTAATGGGAAGTTTGAAGGACTTCCTCAACCAGTTCATCAGCCCGATGCACTTCATCAAGCTTCTGTATGATGGTAAGTACGTGACTTTCTTGCCAGACAAGTCTGTGAAGTACGAGACTGGGTATGAGAGCAACAATGACACGATAGCGAAGTTCACGATAACCGGCACTTGCTATGACCCGATGTGGCATGACGAGCAAGCTAGCAAGTTTATTGCAGCGGAGACGGTGAGCATGTTTCACTTCCCTCTGCGGTTCCATGACACGCCAGCTAGCTCTCCTGAAGTCGTGTTCGCGTCTATCGTGTCAAGCACGACGTTCGAGCTGCAGAATGTAGGCGACGTGGCAAGTGGAATCGTCATCGTGATGAAGTCAAAGGGCACAGTTGTCAATCCTTACGTCAAGAATGTCGGCACGCAAGAGAAGCTGTTAATAAAGAAGACAATGGTGCTTGGGGAGTCATTGACTGTGTCCACGACTATTGGTGACAGGTACGTGAGGCAAGGCGAGCTTGACAGCAAAGGTCAGTCAATGTTCAAGTATGTTGATGCTGACTCTGACTGGTTGCAGCTTCCAGTTGGGACAAGCTTGATGACGTTTGGTGCTGACTCAGGTGCAGATGTGCTTGACGTGTATGTCGTGTTCGAGAATCAGTATCTGGAGGTGCAGGGATGCTACTGACAGAGACTCCAGACTTGTATGTGTACCAGCTAAAGCAGAAGCCATACTTTGAGTTGCTTGGCATTGTTGAGGGAGTGAAGAGCATAGCATGGGACACGACATTCTCTGGCACAAGCAGCTTCAAGTTGTGGGTCATACACAATGACATGAATGTCAGCATGTTGAAGCAAGGCAATGTTGTCGAGTCAAATGGTGACGCGTTTCTCATCCAGAAAGTCGAAGTCGACAGAGATGAAGACAGTGGCGTGTTGATGTGCGTGTCTGGCAAGTCGATTGATGTGCTGATGTCACAGAGGATAGTGACTGGGACATACATTGCTGACAACAAGTACTTGTCTGAAGTGGTGCATGAGCTTTTCTACAACAACTTCGTCGCGACGGGGAATGACAGCCTGCTTGGCAAGTGGAGGAACTTTGGCGGCATGGCAGGTGGCGTGATGTCATCAAGTGTGTCTGGCAAGTATGGGCCGAAGCTTAGCTTTCAGACGTCATACTCCAACGTGCTTGGCCAGCTTGACAAAGTCGTTGACGGTACCGGCTATGGCTGGAAGCTGAAGTTCTCCGCGTCAGGCAAGAAGATGTATATGACTCTGAATGCAGTAGTTGACAAGTCGAAGTCATCGTCTAGCCCGATAGTGCTTAGCACAGACTTTGAAGACGTGCTGTCGTCTGAGTACTCGAATAACTACTCAGATTTGAAGACGATAGCTTATGTCTTCGGAGAAGGTGAGGGCAGTGCAAGGAAGTATGTCGTAGTTGACTTGTCAGACAAGCTAGTCGGCACTGATGGCAGAGACACAATGATGAGCGAGATGTACGTTGACGCGCGTGACTTGCAGAGCACGTACAAAGACTCGACTGGCACCGAGAAGACTATGTCATCAGAGCAGTATGACTCGCTTCTGCTAGACAGGGGCACGAAGAAGCTTCTTGAGAACGCGGTGACTGAGTCTTTCACCGTTGACATCAGAGCTCTTGGAAGTATGCAGTTCAAGCTAGGAGAAGACTACACGCTTGGTGACAAGGTGACGATAGTCGATCGTGAGATTGGTGTCTCGATGGATGCCGTGTTGGTGAAGGTTGAAGAGAGCTTGTCTGACAAGTATGAAGTCAAGTGCTCGTTCGGTGACTCGAAGGTCTCACTAGTCGACAAGATAGCAAGGAAGCTTAGCTAGGAGGTATAATGGCTGACGAGAAGAGTGGTTTCTTCGATGCGAAGCTAGTCGGAGACGCTTATGACAGGGTGTACAATGCAAGTAGCTTTGCCAATTACTTTTCTAGCTTCATTGGCAATGGTGTGTTCGCAGGCAAGTACAATGACCTCGCGGTGCTTCCAGCTAACACGCCAGACATGACTGTGAGGGTGCTTCCAGGCCAGGCTTGGATTAACGGCTACTGGTACGAGAACTCCAACGACGGAGACAAGGTCTTCACGGTGCAGTCTGCAGCTGGCCAGTACAAGAATCGCTATGACGCGATTGTTGTCAGACTTGACTTGAACGAGCGGAAGATGTCTGTCGAGCTGAAGCGAGGCACTGAAGCAAAGACACCAGTCAAGCAGTCTCCTAACCGTAGTGGTGGCATATGGGAGCTTGTGCTTGCATACGTGCTTGTCAAGTATGGCACTTCAGCGATAACGTCTGCGCTCATCACCGACACGAGGGCTGACAACGTGCTATGTGGCTACGCGCATGGTGTAGTTGACCAAGTCAGCACTACGACTATCTTCAACCAGCTGCAAGCTCAGACATCTAAGGCCGTTTCTGACTCACAAGCAGCTGTGAACGCGGCGATACAGTCATTGCAGACTGCTCAAGCAAGCGCAGTAAGCGCGATGAACTCTGCGCTTGACGGCACGAAGGTAGGCGAGCAGGACGCGAAGATAGCAGACATAGCAGCTAAGTCGAAGCACCTGTCAGACTTTACTACACTTGCAGATGGCACTAACTTGAATAATGTGACTACTTTAGGTAACTACTTTCTTGCTAGTACAAATACTCATGTAAATATGCCAATGTCAACAGCCGGTTCGTCATGCATGCTGTACGTTATCAAAATTGGCAGTGCTATACTTCAAGAACTTACTACAATCGGGAAGACTAGTTGTGTGCTTTACTATAGGTCTTACTTCTCTGGGTCTTGGAGTAATTGGTTTAATCAGTACAGTGTTGGTGTCACACCTATAGCTAATGGTGGCACAGGAGGCACAAGCGTGTCACAAGCTGTGACTAACCTCGGGCTTGGCTCGACTGTGCTTTACAACAGCGAGCCATGGCTTGTCCAGGCATTTGGCAAGCTTGTTGTCGTGAATTTGTTTGACGGGCTTCTGAACGACCCAGGATCGTGGGCTTCGTACCAATGCCCATACACGTTGCCAGTTGGGTACAGGCCACCGACTACTGTAGGTGCAGCCGCTGTGGCACATAATGGTGGTTCTTGGTCGTCAAGGCTAGCTGTGCATAATGACGGTACAATCTACATTTCTAACCTTGGCGCCAGCGGATCTTCAGACTACAGGTCAGCATGTGTCGTGTTCATAGCAGCTTAGGGGGTGTGGTATGGAGGCATATGATGAGAGTGGCAAGCTTCTCGAGAACTGTGACTTCTCCATCGGCAAGATTGTGTACAAGCAGGTAGAAGTCAATGGCGAGCAGAAAGTCTTGCCAGTGTTCACGAAGTTGACTCAAGAGGAGTACTTGCAGACGATTAACACGCTTG
>ERZ827104.1345-NODE-1345-length-22064-cov-25.961289_pt1 | contig 22064 bp, 18 predicted proteins | sample MGYA00519781_ERZ827104 | MGnify/ENA primary metagenome ERZ827104 (study PRJEB31778, sample SAMEA3449257) | human gut metagenome | biome: human gut; feature: human-associated habitat; material: faeces | place: United Kingdom | collected 2010/2012 ...
CGGACGATCGCCCTCACGGAATACCGCCCCAACTACCTCAAATACGAATATTCGTCACCCGAAGAGGCCGTTGCGGTCTTCTCGGAGATCTATTACGACCGGGGCTGGACGGCCTGGGTGGACGGCGAGCAGGCACCCGCCTTCCGCGCCGACTACGTGCTGCGCGCCATGCGCCTGCCGGCCGGCAGGCACACCGTCGAATGGAGGTTCCGCGCCCCCCGCTGGGAGGCGGTCGAAGGGGTGACGCTCGCCTGCTCGCTGCTGATCCTGCTGGGAGCTGCCGCGGCGCTGATACATTGTTTCCGCAAGAAAAAAGAGACAAGCCATGAAGGATGACAAACGGCTCAAACGCAAGGTCCGCAACTCCTACATCGTCTCGACGGTGAGCATCGCACTGGTGCTCTTCCTGCTCGGGTCGGTGGGTTACCTGATGGTTGCGGCGATGAAGGTGGCTGATACACTCCAGTCGAGCATCGCCGTCAGCGTCGAGCTGAAAAACGGGCTGAGTGAAGAACAGCGCGCCGAAATCGAGCAGAAGCTCTCCGAGGAGGCGCTCGTCTCGACGATCTCCTTCCTTGCCAAGGAGCAGAAGATCGAAGACCAGGAGTTCCGCAAGATGTTCGGCAGCACGTTCGAGGAGGTGCTCGAGGAGAATCCGCTGCTCGACTCGTTCGAACTGACCCTCACGTCGGCATCGGCCGACAAGGAGCTGCTCGACGGGTTCATCGCCGCCGTCGAACGCATCGAGGGCGTGGACCGCGTCTCCTATCCGGCCCGCATGGCCGAACGGCTCCACGCCACGGTGGGCAAGATCCGCCTGGTGCTGCTGCTCTTCGGCGGGGCGCTGCTCGTCATCTCGCTCATCCTGGTGAGCAACACGATCCGGCTGGCGATCTTCTCGAAACGTTACCTGATCAACACGATGAAACTGGTCGGCGCAACCAAGTGGTTCATCATGCGGCCGTTCCTGGGCAGCAGCATCACGCAGGGCATACTGGCCGGACTGGGCGCCGCAGCCCTCTTCGCACTGGCCGTCTACGGACTCAACGAGACCATCCCCGAACTGACGACGATCGCCGAGGCCGGCAAGATCGCCATCATTCTCGGCGCGATGATTGCAGGCGGCGTAGTGATATCGGGGCTCTTCACGCTGGCCGCCCTGAACAAATTCGTCAATATGAAGTCGAACAAGATATACCTTTATTAAATTAAATGAAAAAAGAGCAGTCCAAGAAAACGGAATCCGCACAGGAGGATTCCCGCATGCCCCTCACGCGCCGCAACTACATCCTGCTGGCCATCGGTTTTGCCGTCATCCTCCTCGGCTTCGTGCTGATGACGGGAGGCGGCAGCGATTCGCCCGACGAATTCAACTACGCCATGTTCTCGTGGCGGAGGATCACGCTGGCCCCGATCCTCGTGGTCGGCGGCTTCGTCCTGGAGATCTATGCCATTCTGAAACGCTACTGACACCCCGCACAAGAAAACAACTGACCCGTGGATACATTGCAAGCCATCCTGCTCGGCATCGTGCAGGGCATCACCGAATTTCTTCCCGTCTCGAGCAGCGGGCACCTTCAGATCGCCAAGGAGCTGCTGGGCGTGGAGATCGAAGAGAACCTCACGTTCGACGTCATCCTGCATGCCGCCACCGTGCTGAGTACGATCGTTGTGCTCTGGCACGAGGTGTGGCGCCTGCTCAAGGGGCTCTTCTCGCGCCGTTTCAACGAGGAGCAGGCCTACATCCTCAAGATCGTCGTCTCGATGATCCCGATCGGCATCGTCGGTTTTCTGTTCAAGGAGCAGATCAACGCCCTGCTCGACGCCCCCTGGATCCTCGCCTTCGTAGGCGCCATGCTGCTGCTGACGGCCGCCCTGCTGGCCTTCGCCTACTATGCCAGGCCGCGGCAGCGGGAGACAATCTCCTACCGCGACGCCTTCATCATCGGACTGGCGCAGGCGTGTGCCGCCATGCCCGGACTCTCGCGTTCGGGCTCGACCATCGCCACCGGTCTGCTGCTCGGCAACAAGAAGACGGCCGTAGCCCAGTTCTCGTTCCTCATGGTCCTCGCACCGATCCTCGGCGAGACGTTGCTCGAGGCCGCCGGCGGCGAGCTGACGGCCAGCGTCGCCACCGGGCCGCTCGTAGCCGGATTCCTCGCCTCGTTCATCACGGGATGCCTGGCCTGCCGCTTCATGATCGAAATCGTCAAACGGGGCCGTCTGATCTGGTTCGCCGTCTACTGCGCCCTGGCCGGCATCATCTCCATTCTGAGCTACATATGCTGACATCCGACGCACACGACCTGCACGGCATCAACTTCGAGGAGGGGTACATCGCCGTGGTGGACAAGCCCCTGCGCTGGACCTCGGCCGACGTGGTCCGCAAGGTCAAGTTCACCCTCCGCAAACTCGGATACCGCCGCATCAAGGTGGGACATGCAGGAACACTCGATCCGCTGGCGACGGGCATCCTGCTCGTCTGCATCGGCCGCGCCACGAAGATGGCCGACGCGCTGCAGGCCGAGGAGAAGGAGTATGTGGCCGACGTGATGCTCGGCGCCACGACCCCGAGTTACGACCTCGAACACGAGATCGACGCCACCTATCCCTGGGAGCACATCACGCGCGAGGCCGTCGAGGAGGCCCTCCGGTCGCTCACCGGCGAACGGTTGCAGGAGCCGCCCGTTTACTCGGCCAAGAAAATCGAAGGAACGCGCGCCTACGAACTGGCCCGCGCGGGCGAGGAGGTCGAGTTGCGCAAGGCCCGGATCACGATCTACGAGATGGAGCTGCTCGAATGCGACCTGCCCCGGATCCGGATCCGCGTGCGGTGCAGCAAGGGGACCTACATCCGTTCGCTAGCCCGCGAGATCGGCGAGGCGCTCGACAGCGGCGCCCACCTCACCTCGCTGCGCAGGACCCGCAGCGGCGGTTTCACGCTGGCCAATGCCTGGGATCTGGAGGATTTTCTCAAAAATCTGCAAAATTCTGAAACAAAATAGCTTTTTTTGCGTATAGAAAATAATCTGTCTCATTTTCAGAACGTAAAAAGAGCGTCAAACTATGAAATTATCGCAATACGGCTACGAGTTCTCGCCCGACATGCTGGCCCGGTATCCGGCCGAGAACCGCGATGAATCGCGTCTGATGGTGATCAATCGGGCCAAGGGCACCATCGAGCACCGCATCTTCAAGGACATCATCGAGTACTTCGACGAAAAGGACCTCTTCGTATTCAACGATACCAAGGTCTTCCCCGCACGTCTGTACGGCAACAAGGAGAAGACCGGGGCCGAGATCGAGATCTTCCTGCTGCGCGAGCTCAACCGCGAGCTGCGCCTGTGGGACGTATTGGTGGACCCCGCCCGCAAGATCCGCATCGGCAACAAGCTCTACTTCGGCGACGACGACCTGCTCGTGGCCGAGGTGATCGACAACACCACATCGCGCGGACGTACGCTCCGCTTCCTCTTCGACGGCTCCTACGAGGAGTTCAAACAGGCGCTCTTCAGCCTCGGCGAGACCCCCCTGCCCAAATGGGTACGCGAAAAGGTGGAGCCCGAGGACGCCGAACGTTACCAAACCATCTTCGCCCGCCACGAGGGCGCCGTGGCCGCCCCGACGGCCGGCATGCACTTCTCGAAGCACCTGATGAAGCGCATGGAGATCAAGGGCATCGACTCGGCCTTCATCACGCTGCATGTCGGACTGGGCAACTTCCGTACGGTCGATGTCGAGGATCTCTCGAAGCACAAGATGGACTCCGAGCAGTTCTTCGTTACGGACGAGGCCGCCGAGGCGGTAAACCGGGCCAAACGCGAGGGCCGCAAGGTGGCGGCCATCGGCACCACGGTGATGCGCACGCTCGAGACGGCCGTATCGACCAACGGCATGATCAAGCCCATGGAGGGGTGGACCAACAAGTTCATCTTCGCCCCCTACGACTTCACGGTCGCCGACGCCATGGTTACCAACTTCCACCTGCCCTACTCCACGCAACTGATGATGGTGGCGGCATTCGGCGGCTACGAGACGGTGATGAACGCCTACAAGATCGCCCGCGAAGAGAAGTACCGCTTCGGCACTTACGGCGACGCAATGCTCATTCTTTAAGAAATTTTTCGTATCTTTGCAAAATAAGCGCTTAAAAAAATAGACGAAACATGGCCAGCAAGATTCTGTACGTTTGCCAGGAGATCACTCCCTATCTGCCCGAAACGGAGAACTCCCGGCTGTGCCGTGCGCTGACGCAGGCGATGCAGGAGCGCGGCAACGAGATCCGGACCTTCATGCCGCGCTACGGCTGCATCAACGAGCGCAGGCACCAACTGCACGAAGTGATCCGCCTCTCGGGCATGAACCTCATCATCGACGACAACGACCACCAGCTTATCATCAAGGTGGCCTCGATCCCCTCGGCCCGCGTACAGATCTACTTCATCGACAACGACGACTACTTCTCGCGCAAGGCCGTGCTGACCGATGCCGAAGGGAACTACTTCGCCGACAACGACGAACGGTCGATCTTCTTCGCCCGCGGCGTGCTGGAGACGGTCAAGAAGCTGCGCTGGACCCCGTCGATCGTACACTGCCACGGGTGGTTCTCGTCCGTGGTGCCGGTCTACCTGAAACACGTCTTCGCCGACGACCCGATCTTCCGCGACGTGAAGATCGTCGTCTCGCTCTACGGCGACGGATTCCCCGGATCGCTCGACCCCGGATTCGCCGACAAGATCGCCGGCGAGGGGGTCAAAGACAAAAATCTCGGAATAATCGCAGACCCGTCATACGAAAATCTCTGCCGCTTCGTTATGGAGTATGCCGACGGCGTGGTTGCGGCATCCGCGGAGGTAGATCCCCGGGTGCTGGAGATCGTCCGTGAAAGCGGGAAACCGATGCTCGAATACCAATCGCCCGACGCGGAGGACTTTTTCGATAATTACAACCGATTCTATGAAGCGATTCAATAACATTCGCCGGCTGTTGCTCTCCGCCGCGACGCTCGCCGTCGTCGGCACGTCGATGCTCCCGGGCTGCACGTCCGTCGATGACACGCTGGGGTCGAACCTCGTTCCGGACAACCAGCAGATGTACGCAGGATACGTCACGATCCCCCGGATCGACGAGCTCAACCCGAAACAGTACGTCGAAACACGCCTCTACCAGACCGATTCGATCATCTCGTCGAACATCTCCTACGGATACTTCGGCCAGCAGCTCAACGACACGATCGGACGCCGCACGGCGGGGTTCCTCTCGCAGATGATCAACTACTACTCGGTGCCCGAGGGCTACTTCGGCGAAAACCCGATCTTCGACTCGGCGCTGCTGCTGCTCTCGGTCGAGAAATACGGCGTGGACACGCTCACCACGCAGCATTTCGCCGTATACGAGATCCTGAGCAACGACTACCTGAAGGAGGTCGAGGAGGATACGACCTTCTACATCGGATTCGACCCCGTGAAGGCGGGTGTCTATGATCCGCAGAAACCGCTCTTCCGCTTCACGCTCGGCGGCGAGAAGGAGGGCGAAGGACCGGCAGCCACCTACGTGACGCTCACCCCGACCGAGGAAGGCAAGCAATATGTCCGCCACCTGATGCTCCAGAAGGCATTCGACGGAGACGACTTCCCTTATGAGAACGACTACTCGATCTACAGCGTGGACAGCGTCGAGCAGTGGGTCGAGCAGTTCCGCGGCCTCTACATAGCCCCGGATCCCGATCAGATGATCTCGGAGTACGGCAAAGGCACGGTCTTCGGGACGAAACTCGAGACGTCGGGACTGGCCATCTACGGCCGAACCCGCGTTAAGGAGGATCCCTCGCTGATCCAGGATACGGTCGGAATGGTCTACTACTTCTATGAAACGACCAGCAACAACGGGTTCGGAAACGTTTCAGTCAATACGGTCACGCACAACTACGAGGAGGCCACGGCAGCCACGAAGATCAACATCGACGATGCCCGCGAGACGAACGAGAACCGTCCGCTCCATTCGCGGATCCATGTCGAGGGTCTGGGCGGTGTCATCAGCGAGATGACCTTCACCCGGGAGTTCTTCGAGACGCTCGACGCCGAGATCGAGGCCGAGAACGAACGCAACAACAAGGATTTCCGTACGCTGGCTTTCAGTCAGGTCACCATGTCGCTCTACTTCAACGACAGCGAATACGACTGGGAGAACATCGGATCGGGCAGCGGCAACCTCAGCCGTCTGGTCGAGCAGATGTCGGCAGCTCCCGAACGGTTGGGCATGTATACGGACTACAAGAAGCTCACCCCGATCGCCGACTACTACTATACCTACGAGCAGCAGTACGAGACCGAACTGGACTATTACGGCAAGATCAACCGCAGCCGCGGATGCTACGTGATGAATATCACGGCCTACATGCAGAGTCTCTGGAACAGCTATGTCGAAGAGCGCGACGCCGCGAAGGCCGAGGGACGCGAGATCGACATGGACAACGTCAAGAACCGTACGGTCTACCTCGGCCCGGAGGCCTACAGCCTCTATACGAACTCGTTCGGTGAGGTTCAAGGCATGCCGACAAGCGATTCGGGCGGGACACTCTCACCGGAGAACAATGCCCCGATCCGCTTTACGATCTCATACAACATGATCAAATAAGCAAACGATAAACCCTTGTGCGGAACCTAAGTGTGCAGATACTTAGGTTTTCGCATTTCTGAAAAAGCCATCAAAAAAAGCAATGCAGGAAAATTTAGTCATCGTCGAGTCCCCTGCCAAGGCCAAGACCATCGAAAAGTTCCTCGGCTCGGATTATATCGTCAAATCGAGTTTCGGACACATCCGCGACCTCTCGAAAAAAGACCTCGGAATCAACATCAACGAAGGGTTCAAGCCCGTCTACGAGATTCCGGGAGACAAGAAGAAAGTCGTCGATGAACTCACCAAACTCGCGAAGACGAAAACCGTATGGCTCGCATCCGATGAAGACCGCGAAGGAGAGGCCATCGCATGGCACCTGACCGAAGTGTTGGGTCTCCCGGTCGATCAGACGAAACGCATCGTCTTCCACGAAATCACCAAGCGTGCGATCCTCGAGGCCATCGAGAACCCCCGTACGGTGAACATGAACCTCGTGAACGCCCAGCAGGCGCGCCGCATCCTCGACCGTCTGGTCGGCTTCGAACTCTCGCCCGTGCTGTGGAAAAAGGTCCGGCCCGCACTCTCGGCCGGGCGTGTGCAGTCGGTCGCCGTGCGGCTGATTGTCGAGCGCGAGCGTGAGATCATTGCCTTCCGCTCGGCGCCCTACTTCCGGGTCGTTGCACAGTTCCATGCCGCCGGTGATGCGGAGAAGACGCTCTTCAAGGCCGAGCTGCCGACACGCTTCGAGACCGAGCAGCAGGCCCGCGAATTCCTCGCACAGTGCATCGGCGCCACCTTCACGGTCGTCAAGTCCGAGGAGAAGCCGGCCCAGCGTTACCCCGCACCGCCGTTCACCACCTCGACGCTCCAGCAGGAGGCAGGTCGCAAACTGGGCATGTCCGTATCGCAGACGATGTCCGTGGCCCAGCACCTCTACGAACAGGGATTGATCACCTACATGCGTACCGACTCGGTGAACCTCTCGCAGCAGGCCCTTGCGCAGTGCAAGGAGGAGATCATCAAGCTCTACGGCGAGAAGTATTCGTCGTGGCACAACTACAAGACCAAGACCAAAGGCGCACAGGAGGCCCACGAAGCCATTCGTCCCTCGTACATCGACCGCCAGTCGATCGAGGGCACCCCGGCCGAGAAGAAACTCTACGACCTGATCTGGAAACGGACGGTCGCCTCGCAGATGGTCTGCGCCGAACTGGACCGCACGACGATCACCATCGACATGAGCGGCTCGGAACATCAGTTCGTGGCCCAGGGCGAGGTGATCCGCTTCGACGGATTCCTGCGCCTCTACTCCGAATCGACCGACGACGACCAGAGCGCCGAGAGCGGCGAGGGGCTGCTGCCCAAGCTCACGGCCGGCGACCGCGTGCTTGCGGCGCAGATCACGGCCACGGAGCGCTTTACGACCCCGCCGGCCCGCTACAACGAGGCTTCGCTCGTCAAGCGGCTCGAGGAACTCGGCATCGGCCGTCCTTCGACCTACGCCCCGACCATCACGACAATCATCAACCGCGGCTACGTGGTCAAGCAGAGCAAGGAGGGACAGAAGCGCTCCTACCTGCAGCTGACGCTCTCGGGCGACCGGATTGCAGACAAGACCCTCACGGAAAACAGCGGCAAGGAGAAGAACCGGCTCTCGCCCACCGACATCGGCATGGTAGTGAACGACTACCTCGAGGCCCAGTTCGGACCAATCATCGACTACAACTTCACGGCCAATGTCGAGAAGGAGTTCGACCGCATCGCCGAGGGGGACATCACCTGGGAAAAGATGATCGACGACTTCTACGGCCCGTTCCACAAGATGGTCGATTCGGCTATTGCCACGCAGCCGGCCAAGACGCGCGAAGTACGCATCCTGGGCAACGATCCCGCAACGGGACATGTCGTCAAGGCTCGCATCGGCCGCTACGGCCCGATGGTCGAGATCGAGGGCAACCCGGGCGAGAAGAGCCGCTTCGCCTCGCTCAAGAAGGGACAGCTCATCGAGTCGATCACGCTCGACGAGGCGCTCGAACTCTTCGCCCTGCCGCGCGACCTGGGCAAACTCGACGGCGAGACGCTCAGCGTCGGCATCGGCAAGTACGGCCCCTACGTGCGCTACGGCAAATCGTTCGCCTCGCTGGCCAAGAGCGACGACCCCTACACGATCACCTACGAACGCGCCGTGGAGCTGATCGAGGCCCACAAAGCGGCTGCGGCTGCGGCCAACACCCCGCTGCGGAGCTTCGAAGAGGATCCCGACATGCTCGTCAAAAACGGCCGCTACGGCGCCTACATCGCCTACAAGGGCAAAAACTATCGCATCCCGCGCGGTACGAAGCCCGAAGAGCTGACGCTCGAAGAGTGTATGAAAATCGTATCGAATTCGAAAAAATAAACACTAACCCACCAACCGATCAACGCCTATGAAAAGACTGATGCTTTCCGCCGTCGCGTTCTGCCTCGCTCTCACGGCAGCGGCACAGACCGACACCAACAACGACTCCGCACCGGGCTACCAGTTCACCGACGTGAAGGTGATCGAGACCACACCGGTCAAGGACCAGAGCCGCAGCGGCACCTGCTGGTGCTTCTCGACCCTCTCGTTCCTCGAGAGCGAGATCATCAAGGCCGGAGGTGAGCCGATGCACCTCTCGGAGATGTGGATCGTGCGCCACTCGTTCATGGACAAGGCCGAAAAATACGTGCGCATGCACGGAACGCTGAACTTTGCCGAGGGCGGTGCCGCCCACGACGTGACCGAAGGGATCCGCGAGCACGGCATCGTGCCGTTCGAGGTTTACCCGGGTCTGAACTACGGGACCGCAAAACCCGACTTCCACGAGATCTCGGAGGTGCTGAAATCGTACCTCGACGCCGTGATCCGCGCAGCGGGCAACAAGCCTCTCTCGACGGCCTGGAAGCGCGGCTTCAACGCCATTCTTGACGAGTATTTCGGTGTCCTGCCCGAGACCTTTACCTACGAGGGCAAGGAGTATACCCCCGAGAGCTTCGCCGCCTCGCTGCCGATCTCGATGGACGACTACGTGGACGTCTCGTCGTTCACGCACCACCCCTTCTACTCGCGCTTCATCATCGAAGTGCCCGACAACTGGATGTGGGCCGAGGTATACAACGTACCTCTCGAGGAGATGATGCAGATCGTGGACAACGCCCTCGAAAACGGCTACACGGTGGCCTGGGGCACGGACGTGAGCGAGAAGGGCTTCAGCCGCACCAAGGGTATCGGCGTCATTCCCGAAGCCGACCTCGAAGGCATGAGCGGCACGGAGGCTGAGCGCTGGGGCAAGCTCACCGAACAGGAGAAGGAGGCTGCCCTCTACAAGTTCGACAAACCGGGCAAGGAGCGCACGATCACACAGGAGATGCGCCAGACTTCGTTCGACAACTGGGAGACGACCGACGACCACGGCATGTTGATCATGGGCGTAGCCAAGGATCAGAACGGGACTCCCTACTACAAGGTGCAGAACTCGTGGAACACGGTAGCGCCCTACGACGGATTCTGGTACTTCTCGAAACCTTTCGTGGCCTACAAGACCACGTCGCTCATGGTAAACAAGAATGCCATTCCGAAGGAGATCGCCAAGAAACTCGGACTGAAATAAGTTCCGAGGCAACGAAACGAAAAGCCCGCTCCATGCATGGAGCGGGCTTTTCGTTTGATATGAAGTTTCGGTATTCGTTTTCGGAATAAAGGGGAGAATTACATCTCGCTCAGCTTGATGCTCTCACCCAACATAATCAGAGCGGTGCGTACCCACTCGTTGATCTTTGCTTTCATCTCAATTGAACCTTTTAAATAGTTATTAAAAAATCTTATCATCTAAGACGGGCGCAAAGATAGAATGGCGGAAGGAATTCTCCAAATATATTATTCAGAAAATTTAGTAAATATGTAAATTTTTTGAGTATCTCATTAATCTTCGATCTCGACTCCCAGAAGACGGACCAGATCACAGGCCTGCAAAGCATTCACCTTCACCCCATTCAGTTCTACAGACGAAATTTCACGGATTCGGATGCCGCGAATATCCGAATCGGCCAAAGAGATACCGCGCAGCCGGGTTCCGAAGAACTCCGCACCGGCAAGGCGGCATTCGGAAAAGGCGACCTGCTCGAAACGACACTCCGCAAAGGCTCCGCCGGAGAGGTCGCAGCCAGCGAAGCGCACGTGCCGCATACGCGACTGCGCAAAACCGGCATACTCCGCACGGCAGCGCTCCGCCGCAACATGCTGCAGCGACGCCTCGGAGAGCGAAGCTCCCGAGAGGCGGCAGTCGATGAAACGGACACGAAAAAGGCCGGCGCCGGTAAGATCGGCCACCGAGAGGTCGCAGTTGCGGAAAACGACATCAGCCAGATGGGCATGCCGCCACACCACCCCGGAGAGGTGGCATCCGGTGAAACTGCAGCCCGTGACGGCAAGATGTTCGCAGGCAAGTCCCGAGATGTCACCGCCCCGGAAGGCACGGCCGGAGACCTCCTCTTCGCGGGCAAGAAGATCGGGCGTCTCTACCGGCAAGGCCGTACCGGAAAGCTGCGGTTCAGCGATTTTGATCTCGGGATTCATAAGATACAGACCAGCATGCAACCCTCCTCGCGGCGCATCGAAAGGCTGAGCGGTACCCCGCCCGCAATCGAGCCCACGATCCGCCCCGCCTCCGCATCCAGCGACAGGACGTGCAGGTCGCGCAGGAGGTCCAGTTCGCGCCGCCGGGCATATTTGTAAAGGGTCTCCTTGGCACACCACACGGCCGCAGGCCACCAAGGTTCGGCAGAGAGCGCCCGCTCGGAAGAGGTCATGTAACGGTCGGCGACACGCCCGAAGTCGCGCTCCTCGGACTCGACATCGACGGCACACGGAGCGTCGGAGATGCAGACGGCAACCCGCTGCGGACAGTGTGAAACGGAGAGAAAGGCGGAACCGTCCGCCAGGCAGGGGGCGCCTGCAGCGTCATAGGTGATCTCCACGCAGCGTCCCAGTTCCCGCCGGACCATCGTCCGCCAGGTGAGGTACTCGGCCCGGCGGCGCGCCGAGCCGAAAGCAGCGGCGGCGGCCAGTTCGGCGGCTGTCACCCACGGCCCGGTCTCCCCGGCATCGAGGAGCGGCCCGGTCAGCAGGCGTTTCATGGCACATCGACCCGGATCTTGTCGATCCGGTGGCCTTCGACCTCCTGCACCGTGAAACGGATATCGTGCGACGTGAAGGTGTCGCCCTTGCGCGGGAAGTCGCGCTTGAGTTCGAGCATCAGCCCCGCGAGCGTCTCGGCCTCGCCCCTGACATCGGCAAAGGTATCCTCGTCGAGCTCGAGAACCCGCTCGAAATCGCCCAGATGGGTCTTGCCGTCGAAAAGATAGCTCTTGGCATCAAGACGCGTATAGAAAGATTCGTCGTTGTCGCTCTCGTCCGAGATCTCGCCGACGATCTCCTCGATGATGTCCTCGAGCGAGACGAGTCCGAGCGTCGAGCCGTACTCATCGACGACGATCGCCATGTGTATCTTGTTTGACTGGAAGTCGGCCAGCAGGTCGTTGATCTTCTTGTGCTCGGGAACGAAATAGGGCTTGCGGACCAACTGCTGCCAGGCGAAGTCGGCGCCGTTGTTGATGTAGGGCAGCAGATCCTTGACATAAAGCGTGCCGCGGATGTGGTCCATATCCTCCTCGTAGACGGGGATCCGCGAGAAACCCGACCCGATGATCGTCCGCTTGACCGTCTCGTAATCTGCCGTAGCGTCGAGTGCCGTCATGTCCACACGGGGCTTCATGATCTCCTGCACCTCGGTATTGACGAAATTGACGATGCCCGACAGCATCACATGCTCCTCAGGGCTCGAGCTCTGCGTCATGTCTACGGCATCGGCCAACTCGTCGAGCGATATTTCGCTCTTGTGAACGGCCTTCTCGCTGATGCGGCTGGTGGCGTGGACCAGCAGATAGGAGAGCGGGTAGAAGATCCAGCGCAGGACCAGCAGCGGCTGTGCCACCATCGAAGCGAAACGCATCGGCATGGTCTGAGCGAGCACCTTCGGAAGGATCTCGCCGAAGAGAAGAAGCAGGAAGGTCACCAGCACGGTCTTGAAGAGGAATTCGAAACGGAGGAACGTGAAGACCGAATCGATGATGTGGGCCGTGAGGATGACGATGCAGATGTTCACGAGGTTGTTGATGACCAGAATGGTAGCCAGCAACAGATCCACGTCCCCCAGCAGGCGCAGCACGGCGGCGGCCGAAGCGCTCCGTCTGCTCTTGAGCCGATTGACATCGTTGTGTGAAAGGGAGAAAAACGAGGTTTCGGCCCCCGACACGAGCGCCGAAACACACAACAGGCAGAGGGTCACCGCGCACAGCACGGCAAGACGCGGCTCAAAGCCGTTGAAAACGATCCACGAAGCGGTATCTTCCAAACTGCAAAGTATTGGTTAGTCGAACAGCGAGCCGCCCTTCGGCTCGTCCTTCTGATGCTGCGAGCCGCTGCCGGCATCGTCGCGCAGCACCTCTTTGCGGCCACCCGTAGCCTGAACGATGAACTTCGAGTTGCGGGTCTGGTAGGCCGGTTTGGCCAGCAGGGCCTCGATGTTGCTGTAACGCGTGGATTTGGCCCCGAGCATCACCTGCTCGACGGGGCGCTGTGCGGGACGGGGCTGCACGGGCTTGATCGGTTCGAGCACCGGAGTGGCCGGCTCCTGCGGAGCGGGATCCGGCTGCCGCACGGGCGGGACCAGCGGGTGCATGCCGTGCTCCTCCTCGTCGCCCTCGAAGCCGGTAGCCACCACCACCAGCTCGATGGCGTTGCCCAACTGCGGCTTCTCGCTCGTACCCCAGATGATGTTGGCGTTGTGCACCACCCCCCGGTCATCCTGCACGCTGGCATGTGTCTGGATGTACTCCAGGATGCGCACAACCTCCTCGTACATGAGCGAATCGGCGTCCGACACGGAGATGTTCAGCAGGATGTTCTTCGCTCCGGAGATGAGGTTATGGTCGAGCAGCGGAGAACGTAGCGACGCCTCGGCTACGGCTTCGGCACGGTTGTCCCCCTCAGCCGTAGCAACGGCCATGTGGGCACGGCCGCTGTCGTGCATCACCTTCGAGACATCGGCGAAATCGACGTTCACCAGGTCGCTCTCGACGGTGATGATCTCGGCGATGCCCTTGGCGGCCGAGGCCAGGATGTCATCGGCCTTGCCGAAGGCCTGCTTGAGCGAGAGGCGGCCGTAGATCTCGAGGATGTTCTCGTTGTTGATGATCAGCAGCGAATCGACATTCTGCCGCAACTCCTCGATGCCGCGGTAGGCCTGCTCATAGCGGATCTTGCCCTCGACGGCGAGCGGCGAGGTGACGATGGCCACGGTCAGCAGTCCCATCTCCTTGGCCAGCTTCGCGATCACGGGCGAGGCGCCCGTTCCCGTACCGCCGCCCATACCGGCCGTGATGAAGATCATCTTCGTACCGGCCTCCTCGAGGCGCTGCCGGATTTCGGGCAGCGTCTCCACGGCGGCACGGCGGCCGTTCTCGGGATCGTTGCCCGCACCGAGACCCTCGGCGCCGAGGCGGATCTTCTGCTCGACGGGGCTCTTGTCCAGCGCCTGCTGGTCGGTGTTGCAGACCATGAACGTAACGCCCCGGATTCCGAGGTTCCACATGTGGTTTACGGCATTACCGCCGGCACCGCCGACGCCCACCACCATGATGATCGAACCCTCTGCCCGCGGGGCCTTGATCTCCGATATCAAATCGTCTGTCATATCGCTTGTCTTCTTTTTTCTCTGTTATTTTTCTCTCGTGCCAACCGCACCTATCGGGCTCCAGCGGCATACCGGAACTCCGGTCCGTCGTATGGCGGTTGCCTCTCCGCGGCCGTTCCGACGCTCCGCAAGCCAATCCCGCCTGAACGGGGCACGGCTACAGATCGCCGGCTGTCGGCTAAATTTCCTCGTCCTCGGCGTGTGTGAAACTGCCGTTGATCTTGTCGATCGCCTTCTGGAAGATCGAGCCCCAGTCACGCTTGCGGCGGGGTTCCGCCACAGGAGTTGCGGGTTTCGGCTCCTCGGACGGCTCCTCGTCGGCCGGCTGCGGCGCAGGCTCGACAGGCGTCGGCTCGTGCACCGGACGCGGCGGCACGGGATGCGGCATGGAGGAAGTGCCGAAGCGCGGCGCAGTCGGCGTTCCCGGCTGCCGGGGCACGGCAGCACCCGGACGGTGCAGCTCGGCGGCCGGCGCCGAATGGGGCACCGTCGTGGTGGTCACGGGAGCCGCCGGGCGCTCCACGAAGGAGCAGCCGCCCTGCTCGGCGCCCTTGAGCAAGATGCCGACGACGGTCGCATAAGCCGGATCGGCCACCCGGGCCTTCGACACCTCAGTGAGCCCGGCCTCGGGCAGGGCCACCCGCACGTCCATGCCCGTCAGGCGGCGGAACAGTTCATCGAGGTCCTTCAGTTTGGCCGACCCACCCGTCAGAACGATGCCGTAGGCGAGTTTGCCCGAGAATCCCGAATCGCGGATCTCCTGCTGCACGAACTCCACGATGTCCGTAGCCCGCGCCTCGATCACCGTGGCGAGGTTGCGCAACAGGATGTCCTTCGCCTCGCGGGCCGTGCGGCCATTGACGCGGATGAGTTTGTCGTCCGAAGCCAGTTCGGCCACGGCCGAGCCGTATTTCTGCTTGAGGCTCTCGACGTGCTTTTCAGGAACGCTCATCGTCCGGATGTCGCGGTTGATAGCCGAGGCGCCCATCGGGATCGAGGCGATGTAGCGTACCACGTTGCGGTAGTAGACCGCCACGTCCGTCACGCCGCCGCCGAGGTCCACCACGGCCACACCCTCCTCCTTCTCGTCGGGCGTCAGCACCGACTCGGGAGCCGCCAGGGCATCGGGCACGACGCCCAGCATCTTGATGCCGAGTCGCTTGAGAGCCATTTCGAGCCGCTGCATCGGGGTCTTGAGGCAGAGAATGAAGTTGAACGTCGAGGAGAGTTTCTTGCCGAACGACCCCACGGGGTTCTGCACCTCCTGGTTGTCGTCCACGACGTAGTTCTGGGGCACGCGCTCCATGATCGACTCGTCGTCGGGAGCCTGCACGTTGCGCATGCGGTCGAAGAGCGCATCGACATCCTTGCGATTGACGCCGTTCTGCGGATCGTAGACGAAGACATGATCCGTATGCCGGGCGCAGCGGACGAAGTCGCCGGAGATACCTGCATAGGCCTCCGTGATGTGGATGCTGCACTGCTCCTCTGCCTCGGCGACGGCATCGCTGACCGCACGGCTCACCAGCTCGATGTTCTCGATCTTGCCGGCATGAACCCCCTCGACGGGTTTTGAAACGGCACATACGACATCGAGCAACCCCTCCGCCGTCTTCTCACCGACGGCGACGACGACTGACGAAGAGCCAAGGTCAATGGCAACGGTATAATTTTTTCTTTCCACGATACAATCCTTTTATTTCTTGCAAACCACCTGATTCCTGTATCTGACATCCACGGTGCGGTAGGCGTCCCACCCGACCGACGAAAGTCCGCTGCGGTAAAACCGCAGCAGTTTGTCGAACTTGCGCTCGGCATCCTCCGGACGTCCGAAGAGGATCGCAAAGCGGCCGCTGCGGGGTGTAAGTTCCAGTTCCAGAGCACCGCTCGAGGCTGTACGCGCGGTGATCTGCACCACCTCCGACCTCCAGAAATCATCCTCCTCGACAAGTTGTACAAAGGTAAGGAGTTTCATGAAATCTTCGTAGCTTTTTTCCAATTTTTTTTGCCGCTCGCGCTCCTTCTCCTGCTGGCGGGCGATCCGCTCGATCTCCTGTTCGATGACCCGTGCCCGATAGCGGTAAAGGCGGCGCAGACCGGCCTTTTTTTCACGCAGCTCCTCGACCCGGGCGTCGAAATCGGACGAACTCTCCATCTTCCACCAGCGGCGTTTGATCCGCATCCGCCGCAGAGCTGCCAGATCGCGGTCATTCTGCAGTTCGCGGCTGTAGAAGGGGTACTTCTCACGCTCGAGCTCGGCAATCCGCCCGTCGATCTCCCGTTTCCGTTCGTCGATCCACTCCCGCACGTCGCCCGAATAGGAGGCCGGGAAGGGCGGCCGGTAGGAGCCGGTGACCACAGGCACGTAGAGCGACGAGGCGCGCGGTGCGGCGAAAACCACCCCCTCGGCCGTGGCATAGGCGTTCAACCCGTCGGTCAGCAGGCGCACAAGCGGCTTGCGCTGGCTGATGGAGATGTGGAGTGTCCCGTCGTAGGAGACGTAAACCACGGCCCGGTCCACAAACCCGTTGCGGGCGATCAGCCGTTCGATACCCGCCAGATCGACCGCATCAACAGCCGTGCCGACCGTAGAGATTCCACTCTCGGAGATCCAGCGGCGCACCATTCCGACCGAAACCAAATGCCCCTGCGCGGTACTGTCCACCACCTCGATATCGACCCGCCCGACCTTGCGTTCCGACCGGGCACGGCGCGCCGAAGCCGCCGCCCAGATGATGTAGACGGCAACGGCACCCCAGAGGAGCGACAGCAGCGTATATTTGAGCGTGCGGTTCACGGCATCCTGTCCTTTTCAGCGCATGGCTCCCTTTCAGCTTTTGGCGCGCAGCCGTTCGGCCAGCGCATCACAGCAGGCATCGATGTTTCCGGCTCCGAACGAGATCACCACGTCGGTATCCATCCCGGCGACGGTTTCGGCCAGATCTTCGCGATCGACGATCCGGCAGGGCACGGTAACCAGGCCGGCGATCAGCGAGGAGGTCACCCCTTCGATCGGCTCCTCGCGGGCCGGATAGATCGGCAGCAGCACCACCTCATCGGCGTGCGACAGCGCCTCGGCGAACTCCCGGTAGAGATCGCGCGTCCGCGTATAGAGGTGCGGCTGGAAGAGCGCCGTGATCCGCCGTCCGGGGAACATGCGCCGCACGGAGGTGAGCGTGGCGGCCAGTTCGCGCGGGTGGTGCGCATAGTCGTCCATATAGACCTGCTTCGGGGTATTGACATAGAAGTCGAACCGGCGCTTCACACCCGAGAACGAGGCCAGCGCCTCGCGCACACGGCCGGCGTCGAGTTCGCTTCCCTCGGCCTTTGCCGCGCACCACGCCGAGGCGACGGCCGCCACGGCATTCTCGATGTTCACCCACCCGGGAACCCCGAGCGTGCACCCCTCGATGACACCCGACGGCGTCACCAGGTCGTAGCAGTAGTGACCGCCGCCGATGAGCGTCGCACGACGGGCGTAGAAGTCGCACGGCTCGTCGTACGAGTAGCGGTAGACCGTGATTCCGGGATTGTCGATCTTCAGGTCGAGCCCCTGTTTGATGATCAGCGCGCCGCCCGGCCGGATCTGCCCGATGAACTGCGAAAAGGCCTCCCGGACAGCCTCGTGCGTACCGTAGATGTCGAGGTGATCGGCATCGGCCGACGTCACCACCGCCACATCGGGATAGAGACGCAGGAACGAACGGTCGAACTCGTCAGCCTCTACCGCCAGCCTCGGTCCGTCGCCCAGCACAAGGTTGCCCCCGAAATTCTTCGAGATGCCCCCCAGAAAAGCCGAACCGCCTCCGGTCAGGGTCCGGTTGAGCCATGCGACCAGCGTAGAGGTCGTGGTCTTGCCGTGCGTGCCGGCCACGGCCATCACGTATTTGCCGGCAGCCAGGTGGCCGAGCATCTGCGAACGCTTCTCGACCGTGAAGCCGCGGTCGCGGAAGTAGCACAGTTCGCCGTGGTCGTGCGGCACGGCCGGCGTATAGACCACCATCGTGCTCTTCGGATCGAGGAACGGTGCGGGGATGAGCCGCACGTCGTCCTCGTAGTGGATCTCCGCCCCTTCGGCTTCGAGTTCGCCGGTCAGGTGCGAGGGGGTGCGGTCATAGCCCGCGACCCGTTTGCCCTCGTGGAGGAAATAGCGGGCCAGCGCGCTCATCCCGATGCCGCCGATCCCGAGGAAATAGATATTTTCGAACTCCATAAATCCGTATTGTTTCGACAACCGGCCGCTACCGGTCCATCACCTTCAAAATCTCGTCCACGATGCGCTCCGCGGCGTCGGGCCGCGCCAGAGCCTCGAGGTTGCGGCTCATCGCCGCCAGCTGCTCACGATCCTGCAGGAGCGCCACGGCACGGTCCATCGCCCGCTCGCGACACTCCGCATCGGGCACCACCACGGCTGCCCCCTTCGCCTCGAGCGCCCGGGCATTCTTCGTCTGGTGGTCCTCCGCGACGTTGGGCGAGGGGACGAAAACCACCGGTTTGGCTACCAGACAGAGCTCCGAGACCGTTCCGGCGCCGCTGCGCGACACGACCACGTCGGCCGCGGCATAGGCGTAATCCATGCGGTCGATGAAGGCCCCCTGCCAGACATGCGCCGCGGGGTGCGCCGCCAGGAAGGCCTGCATCTCCCGCTCGTAGTACTTGCCCGTCTGCCAGATCACCTGCACGGGGGCCTTGCCCTCCGTGCGGAGAATCCACGCCTTCATCATCTCGTTGAGCGAGCGCGTGCCGAGCGACCCGCCCACCACGAGCACCACCGGGAGGTCGGGCGTGAACCCGTAACAGGCCAGCGCCTCGGCGCGGTCGGCGCCCTGTTTCGAGAAACGTCCGCGCAGCGGATTGCCCGTCAGCACGATCCGGTCGGCCGGAAAGAAGCGTTCCATCCCCTCGTAGGCCGTGCAGATGCAGCGGGCGCGGCGCGAAAGGATCTTGTTCGTGACCCCCGCATAGGAGTTCTGCTCCTGGATGACGGTCGGCACGCCCATACGCTGGGCCGCCCACAACACCGGGGCGCTGGCATATCCGCCGAAGCCCACCACCGCATCGGCCCGGAAGTCGCGGATCGTCCGCCGCGCCAGGCGCAACGAGCGCAGTACCTTGAACGGCACGGCCAGGTTGTGCCAGTCCAGGCGGCGCTGCAGTCCCGCAATCGGCAGGCCCACGATCCGGTAGCCCAATGCCGGGACCTTCTCCATCTCCATCTTTCCCTCGGCCCCCACGAAGAGGAGCTCGACCTCATCGCCCAGACGCCGTTTGAGCGCCTCGGCAACCGCTACGGCCGGGTAGATATGGCCTCCCGTACCGCCACCCGAAAGTATTATGCGTTTCATTCCACGTATCTTCTCTTCATTTTACCGGTTCCGGCCGGACCGGGAGGGTTCACCGCCGCATCCCGTTTCCGACCCGCACCATTCATTTCCATCTATTTCACTACATACCGTCCCGGCACGGGCCACACTCAACGCCCCCAGTTGCCGCGGTCGAGCGACCGGTAGTTGATCGCCTCGGCAATATCCTGGGCCGCAACCTCCGCACGGCCGGCCAGGTCGGCGATCGTACGGGCTACCTTGCGGATGCGATCGTAGGCCCGGGCCGAAAGGGAGAGCCGCTCCATGGCCCGCTCCAGCAAGGATGCGGCCGCGGCATCGAGCCGACAGTATTCGTTCAGCAGGGCGCTGTTCATCATCGCATTCGTATGCACGCCCGCCACCCCGCGGAACCGCTCCTCCTGCTCCGCCCGGGCGCGGACGACCCGTTCGCGGATCGCGGCGCTCGGTTCGCCCGGCGTCCGGTCCGAGAGCTCGTTCGGCAGCACGGGAGTCACCTCCACATGCAGGTCGATACGGTCCATGAGCGGCCCCGAGATGCGGCTCATGTAGCGGTGGACCGCCCCCGGCGAGCAGACGCACTCGCGCGTCGGGTGGTTGTAGTAGCCGCACGGGCAGGGGTTCATCGCCGCCACGAGCATGAAATTGGCCGGATAGGCCACGCTGTAGCGTGCGCGCGAGACGACGATCCGTTTCTCCTCGAGTGGCTGGCGGAGCACCTCCAGCACGCTGCGTCCGAACTCGGGCAGCTCGTCGAGGAAAAGCACCCCGTTATGGGCCAGCGACACCTCGCCCGGCTGCGGCGACTGCCCGCCGCCGATCAGGGCCACCTGCGAGGTGAGGTGGTGCGGGGCCCGGAAGGGGCGCTGCGTCATCAACCCGCCCGCATGGCCCTTGCCGGCCACGGAATGGATCTTGGTCGTCTCGAGCGCCTCCTCGCGCGTCAAGGGCGGCAGGATCGTCGGCAACCGCCGTGCCAGCATCGTCTTGCCCGAGCCCGGGGAGCCGATCATGATCACGTTGTGCCCGCCGGCCGCAGCAATCTCCAGGGCCCGTTTCGCGAACGTCTGGCCCTTGACGTCGGCAAAGTCCTCGGCATAACGCTCCGCTGCCGCATCGGACGAATCCTCCGCGGCAGGACGTGCCGCCTCGAGCGTCGTCTCGCCGCGCAGTGCCCCGAGCAACTGCCCGAGCGACCCGACACCGAGAACCTCGATCCCCTCGACGACAGCCGCCTCGGCCGCATTGTCCGCCGGGACAACCAGCCTCCGCAGTCCCGCATCGCGGGCGCATACGGCGATCGGGAGCACGCCGCGCACGGGCTTCAGCGACCCGTCGAGCGACAGTTCGCCCACAAACAGCGTCCCCTCGACCGCTTCGGCCGGGATGCGCTCCATCGCCGCAAGGATCCCCACGGCGATCGGCAGGTCGAAACCCGCGCCCTCCTTGCGGAGATCCGCCGGAGCCAGGCTCACGACGGTCTTGCGGCCCGACATCCGCTCTCCGATGTTGTCGAAGGCGGAACGGATCCGCTGTTCGCTCTCCTTCACGGCATTGTCGGGCAGCCCCACCAGGTAGAGACCCAGGCCGCCACCCGTGATATTGACCTCGACGGTCACCTTGACGGCGTCGATCCCGACAACCGCTCCGGCATATGTGCGGACGAACATAACGGTTTCTTCTTATCTATTCTTGTATTCTTGCGCACCGGGCCCCGTCGGACGCCCCGACGGAGGCAGCTCCGGCCGCCTGCAGTCCATCGTCTTCGGCGCGCGTCAGAACGGCGCCTCATCATCGAGCGCACGCGGCTTCAGGTCGAACTCCGAACTGCCCGTCGCCGAACCCAGACCACCCGGGAAGCCGCCCGGGGTGACACCGCCCGAAGGCATGCCGTTCGAGCCGCTGGCATAGTCGTCGTAGGCCTGTTGGCTCTCGGAGGCCTGTCCGGGAGGCAGCATCGAATCGTCCATGTCGGCGAAGCGCGCCTGCTCCTTGAGGAAACGCAGGTTCACGTCGCACACGGCACCGTTACGGTGCTTGGCCAGGATGATCTCGGCCATGCCCGCCGTGGGCATGCCGTTCTCGTCCTGGTTGATGCCATAGTACTCGGGACGGTGGATGAAGGCCACGATGTCGGCATCCTGCTCGATGGCGCCCGACTCGCGGAGGTCCGAGAGCTGGGGCCGCTTCGAACCGCCGCGCATCTCGGTAGCGCGGCTCAGCTGCGAAAGGGCGATCACCGGGACGTTCAGCTCCTTGGCAATGGCCTTGAGCGTCCGCGAGATGAAGGCCACCTCCTGCTCGCGGTTGCCCTTCGTATCCTGGTTGCCGG
>ERZ827104.1349-NODE-1349-length-22046-cov-3.440726_pt1 | contig 22046 bp, 25 predicted proteins | sample MGYA00519781_ERZ827104 | MGnify/ENA primary metagenome ERZ827104 (study PRJEB31778, sample SAMEA3449257) | human gut metagenome | biome: human gut; feature: human-associated habitat; material: faeces | place: United Kingdom | collected 2010/2012 ...
TGGAGTATTTACCATCTTTTGGAAGAATAAAATATGAAGTATGATTGAGCATCGTGTAATCAGGCAATTCTGCAATGTGTTCTATAATCTTAAATTCTGTTAAAACTCCTTGATTATTAGTGTATAGGTGGAGTTCTTGTGCCTTTTCATCCAGATGTGCAACATATTCGCCTAGTCCGAACAGATGTTGATTTTCAGGTATTTCATCCCATGTAGGTTTAATAGCAAGTGCACTGTTCAACAATACAGCTATGAGTGGAATACATAATAATTTCTTGATAATAATATTTATCACATCCTATTGATTTATAGATAGTAAACAAGAACTATAGATAGCACAAGAAACGATACCTGATTCAGTATCGTTTCTTGTAAAATTATAGAATTTTCATTGATAAATCACCGGAATTTCCGCCGATTAAAATAATTTGTAATAAAGAAGTGGTAGACGCATCGTATGTAAATGGCAGTGCTTTAGCATACCATGTTCCGTTGTTTACTCGTGTCATAATGGTGCCAGCGTTGTTTGTAGCCTTAGAAAATTGAATTTTTCGACCATTACAACCGGATAGATTCAAATCATAAATGATACCGTAATTTCCGATAACCAACCATCGTGTATCTAATATAACGGTACCCGCATCGTTCATTTGTTGCGTGCCAATTCCATCAACGCCAGCGATAGCATCTAGCTGGACTTACTGCATTGGGTTCATTCCCTTCATTTGGTGTATTTGTATTATACAACATACGGTAAAATACACAATGAGATTGCAGAGTTTGGCAGGCCTGATGCAGTAAAATGTACCAATAAAGAGCGGTAGCTTTGAAGCTATCGCCCTTTGTTTTACAAATTCAAAATAATCTCTACGGTATATAGATTATTCTCTTGATTGATTTGCATTGTGCCGCCGATTTGTTCTACTGTGGAACTGACGTTTTTCAGCCCATAACCATGAATACCCTCGCGTTTCTTAGAAGAAAATTCTGGGTCATAGGGATTGGAAATGCGGTAATACAGAATACTGTCCTTTTGTCTTAAAGTTAAACTTACGATTTTAGGCGTATCGGCAGATACACCGCTGCATGCGCGAATTGCGTTATCCAATGTATTTCCGAGAATAACACTTAAAACCAGCGGGGACAGGGCAAGCTGAGGGGAAACAAAAACGTCGATTTTTAAAGTAATACCGGCAAGCGAGGATTTTCCCAGTGCATCATTCAAAATTGCGTTAATAACCGGATGGTCTACATCAACGATTTTGCTAAGCGAATTAAATGATTTGGTAATGGTTTCGAGATATAACTCTGCTTGTGATACATCACTGTCCTTGACTAATGCAGTAACAGCAGTTAATTGCTTTTTTATATCATGCCACAGGCTTCGCGTTTGCTCGTTAGCGGATTTCATCTGTTCGTAATAAGACAGCTGAGTTTCGAGTTGCTGTTCAGCCAAACGCCGCTGCTGCTCGTTTTCGTAATTTGTACGAATAGATCGCATATATACGAAGAATACAATGTTGATGTACAAAATTCCGGCAATAGAAAGTGTTAATAATATTAAAAGAAAGTGCGATACGGTTCCGACCAATTCCAATGATACAATGCAGATAAATACACTGACGAGCTGGCAGGTCGTGAGTGGGAGCAATTCTTTGAATGGAATATCAAGTAAACCTTTTTTGCCGAACAGTGTGACAATAAAAAGAATGAGCAGCAAGTTTATCAGCTTTGCAAAGATGATAAATATGCAGCGTGCTAACCCCTGTCCGAGGATAACCGTTCGTGAAATGCCGGAGAGATAAAAAGGATATTCACATATTACGTCAACCAACACACTGAGGGTTATAAATGCTGTTGAAGTTAAAAGTGCCTTGCGAACAGTGGATTCAAAAATCGCATATGTTGATACACTGATAATGCTCCAGCTAAGTAGGATACGAAGTATACCCAGCATAGGGATACAGCTCATCACGATAATAAAAATACCTACAAGCAAGTATAAATGTCCTTTGTATTTAGCGCTGCGATATTTTGAGTAAAATCCAGATGCAAAAAGATAGAGTAGAAAGGTGTCTAATACACCACTGAGGGCTTCAATTAGCAAAGTCATATGTTTTCCCTCGCAAACTTTGTAAAAGCTGCAATGACATCTTTCTTTCGGTTTCTACTGATTTTGATGAGTTGATGGTCCTGCATTTCTATATCGTCTTTTGTTATGCGAACTACATGATGCAGATTGATTAGGAAACTGGCATGAATACGAAGAAAATTTGCAGATGATAATTGTGGTTCAACCTCTTTTAAGCTCAATCGAGTTTTATAAATCTGCTGCTGTGTATGAATGAAAAGCATATAATTACGGGACTCGAAATACAGAATTTCTTGTACAGGGATACGATACAGTTCGCCATTCGAGGAGAATGAAAAATACTGCGGAACGATCAGACGCAAAGCGCGCTTGAGAACCTCATAGAACTTTTCCTCATTAAGAGGTTTTACAAGATAATGAAAAGCCACGTCATAACCACGAATCGTATATTCGGTGCTCTTGGTTACAAAAACAATAAGCGGCTGTGAGCTCCCCGACATAAGTTCTTCTGCAGCATCAAAGCCATTTGTATCATCCATTTCAATATCCAGAAAAATCAATGGGAAAAATGTCGTTTTTGCTGCTGTCAACAGTTCGTCTGCTGACGAAAAAAGGACAATAGATAATTCGGGGGCATATCGTTTGACTAATGCTTTAATGTTGAGTCGTTCTTGATCTTCATCATCACAAATTGCAATTCGCATAAATACTCCTGTTAAAAATCACATCTTGAAATTAGTTTTAACATTCCAAGGGCTAATTGTTGCTGTTTCTTTGAGAGCTTGGAATAGAGTTGTGCGTATTCTTGCTTCAGTTTTTCACTTTCTTCGAGCGTTGATGTGCAGAATAGAGATTGTACATCAAGCTCTAATGTTTCAATCAACTGTAATAAAACCGGATAAGATGGATAACTGAGCCCGCGTTCAATTTGGCCGATGTATCCAGCTGTTTTCCCGATTTTTTCAGCAAGACGCTCTTGCGTCAACCCTAACTCTTTTCGTTTGGCTTGAATAATTTCTCCAAGACCTGTCATTTATAATCACCTCAGGTATAGCGATACTATTATTCTAAGTAGTATGGATACCAATTAGAAGCGATTAATACTATTATTTTATAATAGTTATACTATCTTTTCAACTAATTACTGCAAAAACATGACTAAACTCTGCAAGGACATTGAAATACTTCAAGAGGTCGATATAATAGTGGGTATCAGGTATAGTAGTAAATAAGAGAGAATAGAGTATTTTTATGAAGAAATTTGTATGAAGAAATTTGTCGATTCTTATTGTAACTATCTCCAAAAGAAGCGGATTATTGTATCAAATGAGCAATGGGAAATCTGTGCGTACGGTTTAGAATTGATCGTTTCGGCAATCCTGAATATTGTAATTTTGGTAATGTGCTCATTTGTACTACATGAAGAAAGGTATATCAACTGGTGTATTGTGCATGGTAGTCAGCTTATTACTGCACTGGTAATTGTTGCAGCAACCGCTTCAGTGGGCACTACTTGTCTGTTTGAATCGTATCAGCCGGAAGTTCCAGAATGCCTTCGTGAGCGATAATATGTGGGCGGATGTACAAATATTGAAATAAAAAATTCAAATCTGTAAAATTTGATCAGTACGCTACTGCAATCCTAATCAAGGGTGTTGTCAGTAGCGTTTTGATTTGTAAAATGTTTTATGAAGCAAAGCCATTTGTATAGCTTAATAGCTATGCGGAAGGCTTTATTTTTTTGCCCTAAAATCAAAAAGCGCAGAGCATTTCGCTCTTTTATAGATTCTTGGCAAGCCTGCATTGCCCGCTATCCATAAGTTCCAATCTCAAACAAAAATTTGGAGATTGGAGCTTGAAAATGAAAAACTGGCAGAAAAACCGCAACTACAAGCGGGTTAAAGATAAGGACGGTAACGTAGTTGCAAACATCATCACCGTGTTCGGACAGGATGTAGAGGTTTCGGACGAGATATTTGCTACATACGCACAGGTAGACCGACGTGCAAGATATGTTGGTGAGGATATTCCGGCGCAGCACGAACTTTCGCTGGAACAGTTTGAAGAAGAAGGTGTATCACTTGAAAAGCTGATTCGTGAGACCGCGCCCAGTGCTGAGGAATGGTTCATGGAACAGGAAGAAAGCAATGCGTTTGAACGGGAATTGTTCAAGGTGCCTGCCGTGTTGGATATGTTAGAAGATTCGGACCGTCAGTTGATCAACGCATTGTTCTATAAAGGCATTTCTGTACGTGAGTATGCACAGCGGCTTGGTATTTCGCACACAATGGTACGAAAGCGGAGAGACCGTATTTTGCGCAATATGAAAAAATATTTTTCAAAAGACTGAAAAAGACGGTTTCCACTGGCCGTTACAGCGGGGGAATTAGTGAGAGGAATAAGTATTTTCTCTCACTGTTCCTTGGCAACTGAACATCAAACATCAGGTACAAATTCTGTGCGGAGAGCTGCGGCGTAAAGCCGCGAACTGTCGGGCGGCTCCCGACAAGGCGACGACCCGCACAGATGATAATGATACTCCCGATCAGTCACAGTCCGAGCGTTAAAAGCGTCACAGGCCATGAGATCGGACAACAAGATAGGTGCAATGCCTGTGAGGTCGGTACGCCGCCGACCGCCTGATGTTTCCCGGCAGCCGGGGGTGAGGACGAATAGGCTGACAGAGAAATGCGAGGTGATGATATATATGATAGTGTAAAAATCCGGACAACAGAATAATCACAAACCGGAAGAATCGCATGGATTCATCCGGTTTTGCTTTTGGAGGTCATCTATGGAATGGAAAAACGCAAATAAGATACTGCCGGAACGCGGCCATAGGGTTCTGTGTCTGTACCCGAACGGCAAAATGGACGTACAGCTTTACTTAGGCCGTGAGAGTTTCGTTCACGATCTGTACGGCCGCTGTATTTTCTGGACGGAACTGCCGAAACGTCCCAAAGCCTACTTCAAACTCATGGGGCGAAATGAATAAGGAACAGCAGGCAATCGCTCGTCTGCAGTTGGCCGCGGAAATGAGTGAAACCTACTACCATGCACCGTTGGTCATTACCACCTCGGGCGGCAAGGACAGTGATGTTTGCCTAACGCTGGCACGGGCGGCCGGTATTCGGTACGAGGTTCAGTATAATCATACTTCGGTTGACGCGCCGGAAACCATTTACCATGTGCGCGAAACTTTCCGTCGGCTGGAAAACGAGGGTATCAAGTGTACTGTCAACCTGCCGACATACAAGGGTGCTCGCGTGACAATGTGGAGCCTGATACCGCAAAACTTATGCCGCCAACTCGCGTTGTGCGATACTGCTGCTCCGTTCTCAAAGAACAGGGCGGCAAAGGCCGCATGATAACAACCGGTGTCCGCTGGGCAGAAAGCGCCAAACGCCGCAAGAACCGCGGTATTTACGAAAAACAATCCGCAGACATAAGCCGCAGAATCACGATCAGCAACGATAACGACGATACCCAGCGGCTGTTCGAGAATTGCCGCTTACAGGCAAAGCGGGTCTGCAATCCAATCGTGGACTGGACGGACGGCGATGTGTGGGACTACATTCGTTCTGAACATATCCCAGTCAATCCGTTGTATGAGCGCGGCTTTCATCGTGTCGGCTGTATTGGCTGTCCGTTGGCTGGCCGCGCCGGACGGCAGTTTGAATTTGGCCGGTATCCGACCTATCGGCGGGCGTACCTGCACGCATTTGAACATATGCTTGCGGAACGCCGCCGCAGAAACCTGCCTGCTGTCTGGTAGAGCGGGGAAGAAGTGCTGCACTGGTGGCTGCAGGATGGCGTGCTGCCGGGGCAGTTGAGCATTTCAGACTACTTAACAGAAATGGAGTGAAGGAGTGAAACAATGTCAATCATAAAGCGAATTACCTCAGCGGGACTATCACTTGTAATGGCGGCAACGATTATCCCTAATTCGTTCGCCGCAAGCACGAAAACCGCAAGCACGCTGTCCTCGGTGACGGCAAAATATCTTGACACAGAAAACGGCAAGGAAATTGCCGAAAAGCAGACATACAGCGTCACGCACGAGGAAAAGTCCCCGCAGACGATCACAAACTACACCTACGCGGATTATACCGAAAGTGTTGAGTATGTGTATTCGCATAAGGACTTGACCTACATCATCGGTTATCCGGACAAGGGTGTACATCCGAACGGTGATCTGACCCGCGCCGAAGCTGCTATGATCTTCTACCGCCTGTATGACGGTGATTATCCCAGCTTTACGCGGCGTATGTCAAACAGCACCTTCAAGGATGTAAACGCAAAGAACTGGTTCTATGAGCCTGTTGAAACGCTGTACAATATTGGACTTCTGGAAGGCAAGTCCAAGGACACTTTCGCGCCGAACGCGCCGATCAGCCGTGCCGAGTTCGCCGTGCTGGCGGCGCGTTTCCAGAACCTCAAGTACACCAACGGCAAGGTATTCTCCGATGTAGAGAAAGGTCACTGGGCGTACAGCTATATCAATGCTGCCAGCGAAGCAGGCTGGATTCAGGGCTACCCGGACGGCACTTTCCGTCCCGATAAGGAGATTACCCGAACCGAAACCGTAACGCTGGTAAACAGCATGATTAACCGCACTGTTACCCGCGAGAAGCTGAAAGAACTGAATGTCAAGAATCCCTATAACGATCTTGCAGAATCGTTCTGGGGCTATACAGACCTCATGGAAGCAACGGTATCCCATACCGCCGAAGAATGGCATGACGCGAAGTACAACGATGGCAAGTACAACATCATCGCCCAAAAGTTCGTAGATACGAGCGGCAAGGAGATCGCAAAGTCTGTTACTACGGCGGGCAAGGCAGAATCCGCGCCCAAGTCCATTCCGGCGTATGAGTATCGCGGCTATATCCGCACGATCACTTATAAGTACAGCACCGGTGATGCGCTCCCGTCCATCGAAAAGACGGCAAGCGTCAAGGACGCAAAGGTAGGTGACGAGATTACCTACACGATCAAGCTGTCAAACGATAAAAAGGCAAGTTCCGCATGGAAAAGTGTCGTGCTGACCGATAAAATTCCGTCCGGCATGACCTTTATTGAGGGCAGCGTCTATGTGAACAATGTAGCGGCTACCCATACCGTCAAGAACGGCACTCTGACCGTAAACCTCGGTGATATTGCTGCTAGCAAGACCGTAACCGTCACTTTCAAGGCAAAGATCAACGGCAATATGTACAATCAGACGATCTACAACACCGCTGTTGCCAAGGGTACGAACGGTTATGTGACCGCTGTGGACGGCAAGAAAACCAACATTTACGAGGATAAGGACGATGGCGTGTATGTCAAGAAAGGCGATACCGCGCCGCATGTGATTAAGACTGCGGACAAGTCCTCCGCGAATGTCGGTGACAAGATCACCTACACCGTCAAAGTCGGTAACGGTGACGGTGCTGTTTACGAAATCGAAAACGCTAAAATGGCAGATACCATTCCGGCTGAATTTGACTTCGTAGACGGCAGCGTGCAGGTGGATGGCAAGTCCTATCCGTACAGCTATGACAACGCCAGCCGCAAGCTGTCTGTTGTGATCGGCAACTTGAAGCCGAACACTGCCCGCACCGTCACTTTCGCTGTGACCGTCAATAAGTCGGCTTACGGCAAGACCGTACACAATACTGCTGTCCTCTCCGGCGATAACATCAAGGACACCGAGGGCACGGACAAGGGTGTTGAGATTGGTGACGGCAAGACCAAGCCGGAAGTCACCAAGACTGCGGACAAGTCCACTGCCAATGTTGGCGATAAAGTGACTTACACCATCAAGCTGGCAAACGGCGAGTTCGCAAGCGTAGCGATCAAGGACGCTGTACTGACCGATACCATTCCGAACGGACTGGATATGCAGTACGGCTCGGTTACGCTGAACGGCAAGCTGACCAACGATTACAGCTATGATGAAGCGTCCCGCGTGCTGACCGTCAAGGTCGGTGATCTCGGCATTGAGGAAAGCGCAGCGGTAACTTTTGTTGCGGTAGTCAATACTGCCGCTTACGGCAAAACCATCTACAATACCGCTGTGATGAAGTCCGATAATGCACCGGACACCAGCGGCAAGGACAACGGCGTAACCGTTGGTGACGGCAAGGCAAAGCCGCAGATCGACAAGTCTGCGAATAAGTCCTCTGCCCGCGTGGGCGATAAGATCGCGTACACGCTGACCGTAAAGAACGATGATACCGCAACTGTTCCGGTTGAGAACGGCGTTATCACCGATGTTCTTCCGGCTGGACTGACTTTCGAGTATGGCTCTGTCACTCTGAACGGCAAGAACACCAACGATTACTCCTACGATGAAAATACCCGCCTGCTGACCGTCAATGTCGGCACGATTGAGCCGGATGCAAAGCAGATTATCGGTTTCACTGCAACGGTAAACGAATCCGCATACAACACCACCATCCAGAACCTTGCAACGCTGACCTCTGATAATGCAGACCCGGTGCAGGACAAGGACAATGGTGTAGCAATCGCGGACGGTGATGTGCTGCTGACCGTTTCCAAGTCCGCAGACAAAACCACCGCCAAGGTTGGCGATACGATCACCTACACCGTAAACGCTGCCAATGCGACCGGTGCAGATGTGAATATCCGCGATGCGGTTATGGCCGATACCATTCCGAACGGACTGACTTTCCGCGGCAATGTAACCGTAGACGGCTACTCCGCAGAATATCAGTACGACAATACCGGCAAGACCCTGACCGTATCGCTCGGTGAGATCGCGCCGAACCAGACCAAGGCAATCCGTTTTGATGTGACTGTCAACAGCGATGCCTACGGTATGCACATTGAAAATACCGCCCTCGTCAGCGGCAGCAATACGCCGGACAAGAGCGGTACAGATAACGGTGTGGATATTGAAGATGGTACGGCAGATGGTCATGCGGGCAATAAGACCGCAAACAAGACCATCGCAGCAGTTGGCGATACGATTACCTATTCTATCCGCCTGGAAAACGGCGCAGCAGCTACCGCTGATTGGGAGAACATGAAAGTGATTGACGTTCTGCCTGACGGCGTAAGTTTTGCAGGCAATGTACAGGAGAATGGTTCGGCAACGGTCAATTATTCGTACAATGCTACGATGAAAACAATTACGTTCACGCCGGATGCTATCGCAGCAGGCGCACAGACCGTTCTTAGCTTCGATGTAACTGTTGATGATGGTTCGCAGGGCAAGTTCATTGTCAATACCGCTATCCTCGATGATAACGGCAAGGAAACGCCCATGCCGGACGGCGGCGTTCAGATTGACGAGGGCGAAGCTGCTCCGATTGTCAACAAGACTGCCAGCGTCACGACTGCCAATGTAGGCGATACTTTCACCTACACCATTACCGCAAAGAACGGCAACAAGGCAACTGCCGCATGGAAGAATGTCGTAATGACCGATACGCTCCCGACTGGTGTTAAGCTGGTAGGCGGCGTGTATATCAACAACGAATTTGCGCTGTATCATTTGAGCGGCAATGCGCTGTCTGTGCTCGTAGGTGATCTCGAACCGGGCGAATCGGCTGAAATCACTTTTGACGTGCAGGTGCTTGAAAGTGCGGCTGGTACAACGATTACCAACACTGCTTCGCTTGATGGCGATAACGGTCACGGCACTGCAACGGACAAGGGTGTAACGATTCCTGACACGGCAGAACAGCCGGACGTTAACACAAATTTTTATGTAACCAAAGAGGTTGATAAAACTGTGGTGAATGTAGGTTCCGGCGTTTCGGCAGACCGTAAGCGTGCTATATTTACCATCACGGTTGGCAATGATTCCAACCAGATGTGGAAACGGGTTATCCTCAAAGATACGCTGGATACCACGCTGGTAACGCCGGTTTTGAAAAATAACGTCTATGTGGACGGTGTTCTGAACAACAAGTGGAGTTTCCGGAGCAAAGTATTTACTCTGGAACTCGGTGACATTGCGCCGAACGAAAAACGTGTAGTGATAATTACGGTTGAGTTTAAGACCGATGCGGGCGGCAAGACGTATACCAATCTTGCCGCGGCTACGGGTGACAATGGTTCGGCTTCGGGCCGTTCGCCGGAAATTGAAGTCGTTTCGTCTGGTTCGTCCGGCAAACCGGTGCTGACGGATATTCACTATCAGTTGTTCGGTGGTTACGCGGACGGCCTGTGGCGGCCGAATGATCGTGTGTCCCTGCAGGAAGCCTGCACGGTTGTATATCGTCTGATTGCAAACGGCGGCAATACTTGGTTGCCGCGCGGCACGGCTACCGTTCCGAAATACCAGTACGATATTCCGGAAGAAGCAAAGTATTTCGTTTCCATCGGCGTTCTGCCTGCGTCCGCGTTTGATACCACTCGCATGGACGAGGGTGACGATTACGAGATTAACTATACGATCTCTAAGAACGGCTACCTGCGTATCTGGGCTGCGTCTGGTCAGCTGAATTCACTGGTGGCCTATGCAACGAAAACGAACATCGGCCTCAGCGGTGATGTATCTCGTCTGACGTTTGCAAAGGCAATCTGCCAGATTACCGGCCGCGACACCTCGCCGGATGTTTCCGGTTACAGCGGCAATCTCCGCACATGGGCGGACGCTCCCTCGTCTGTTGTAACCGAGGTTTCGCACGAACATGATTTCATTATGGACAGCGACCGCAACGAATACTGGATTTGAGAGTAGAATGAGAAAACCCGCCTGTTTTGCAGCAGGCGGGTTTTACATTAGTAGAGAGTAACATAGGCTATTCTGAAAGGAAAGGTGAAGCCGTATGGCAAAACAGCAGATTAAAGCGGTTTGCACACACGTTTTTCAGAATGGAGGGGAAACCTGCGACCGGAAACGGTTTACAGAGAAATGGGTAGAAATGATTAACCGTATCGAACAGGCAGAGACGAAAATTACGGAGAAAAGGCAATGACAAAAGTGCAGTTATGCGTTACAATAAAAGTAGGAAACAGCTTGTTCTTATCTGAATGAGGTATAGAACATGAAGAAAGTAGCAATTTATTGCCGTTTATCCGAAGAAGATAAAAACAAGCTATGTGCAACCGATGATTCGGGCAGCATTCAGAATCAGAAAGCAATGCTGATGCAGTATGCAGAAGAACAGGGGTGGGAAGTTTATCAGATTTATAGTGATGATGATTATACAGGTGCAGACAGGCGGCGGCCGCAGTTCAATCGGCTGCTGAAAGACGCAGAGCAACACAAGTTCGATATTATCCTCTGCAAAACACAGTCCCGCTTTACCCGCGAATTGGAGCTGGTAGAGAAGTATATCCACGGTCTGTTCCCGATTTGGGGTATTCGTTTTGTTAGCATTGTGGATAATGCGGATACGGACAACAAAGGCAACAAAAAATCACGTCAGATCAACGGCCTTGTGAACGAATGGTATCTGGAAGATATGTCGGATAATATTCGCAGTGTACTGACGAACCGCCGTGTCAACGGTTTGCATATCGGCGCGTTTGCGCTGTATGGCTATCGCAAAGACCCTGACCGCAAAGGGCATTTGCTGATAGATGAAGAGGCTGCTGCAGTGGTTCGTGAGGTGTTCAACCTGTTTGCACAGGGATATGGGAAAACTTCGATCGCCCGTATTTTGAACGCCCGCGGGATTCCCAATCCCACCGAGTACAAACGACAGCATGGCTTACGCTACAAGCAGGCGGTGAGCAAAAACAGCACCTTGTGGAAATACTTTGCGATTGCGGATATGCTGGAAAATGAAATTTACATCGGCAATATGGTGCAGGGCAAGTATGGCAGTGTGTCGTATAAAACCAAGCAGTGTAAGCCGCGTCCGAAAGATCAGTGGTATGTTGTGCGTGGTACGCACGAGCCGATTATTGACCAGGAACTGTGGGACAAGGTATGTCGGCGGCGAGCAGAGCGCAGCAGACCGTTCAGTGATGGAAAAATTGGTATTTTCGCACGCAAAGCACGGTGCGCATATTGCGGCTATACGCTTCGGTCCTCCAAGACGCAGGACCGGCACTATCTGCAATGTCCGAATCGGCATATCTCTGTGGAAGCCTGTCCCGGTGCGTTTATTGCGGTCAGCCATTTGGAGGAAGCTGTACTGGAAGAGCTGAACCGGATGGCGCAGGAATTTCTCGATAAGGATGAAGCGGCCGAGAGCGTAGCGTTCTGCAAGGATTTGCAGAAACAGAAGAAATGCCTGCAAAAGGAGATCAACACCTATCGTCAGAAGCAGGAGGAATATACAACAGGCATTCGCAATCTGTACCTCGACAAGGTAAAGGGACTGCTGACAGAGCAGGACTATCTTGCTATGTCGAAAGATTTTGCCGGAGAGCGTGATCGGCTGGAGCATGTGATCGAGGATGGCGAAAAGCAGATGCGAGAACTTGAGGAGCGAATCGCTATCGGAGATAACCGCCGTGCACTGGTCGAGAAGTACATGAACATTGAGCACCTGAACCGTGAGATGGTCGATACGCTGATTGACTATGTGACTGTCGGTCGGCGCGCCAAGGGCACGAAAACGGTTCCTGTGGAGATTCATTGGAATTTTTAATCGATTATCATAAATTGACATGTATTTATCATATTACGTATGATAACACACAAAAAAGAACAGTATGTACGCTAAAATGATGCGTAAAGGCTAAAAGATTGTTCTTACAAAGGTGTAGCTTCCGCTGCCATATCCTCAAACAGATCGGTGATCGGGTCGCCTTTGGACTGGAACGTTGCGGCGCTCCACGGCACACCGGAGGCCGACTGCGGGTAAATGCCGGTCGTGTGATCGACAAAGTAGGCGTCAAAGCCGCCCTCCTTGATCTGCTCGGGCGTGAGATTGCGCGTCAGCTGGTACACGATAGCGGAGATCATCTCCATGTGCGCAAGTTCTTCCGTGCCGATGTCCGTCAAAATGCCCTTGCATTCCTTATACGGCATGGCGTACCGCTGGTTGAGATAGCGCATGGACGCACCCAGCTCGCCGTCCGGGCCGCCAAGCTGAGAGATAACAATTTTGGCGGTCTGCGGATTCGGATTCTTGATCTTCACCGGAAATTGCAATCGTTTATCGTATGACCACATCAGTCCTCAGCTCCTTCCCACGGCCACGGATCGTCGATCCACGTCCAGTGTCCGCTGCGGGTATCCACCTCGCGGGCGGTCAGCGGACCGAATGCGTCCTCGTACTCGGCGGCGGCCTTGTCAAACGCCGTGCGCATTTCGTTGTAGTATTTGAGCGCGGCAGCGTTGTCCGGATGGCCGTCGAGGTACTCGATCACCTCAACGAGCGCGAAATCGTACATGCGCACGCGCCCGAGCAGTTTGGCCTTGTCGGTCATTGCGGCACTGCCTCCTCTCCGAGAAACGGCTTGTCGAGTGCCGGAAAGATCGTGCCGCGCGAGAACGCCAGCACCGGATCATACGGCGTATCAAATTCCTGCGTCGGCACAAAGGCCATCGCAAGTGAAAGCAGACCGGCAGGGATACTCTCAGCCGATTGTGCAGTATTGCTCATAAAATCACCCTTTCTAACAGAGTGAAGAGTGGAGAGTTAAGAGTGAAGAGATAGTGAGATTTTCGCAGTACAAACGCAAATCTTTACGTTCTCTCCACTCTCTACTCCGCACTCTCCACTCTCAATATACGCCGTTGGGTCTTAACAAGTTCCGACATTTATGTTATACTAATAGTACTCTTATAAGGGGAGGCATGAAAAATGGAGCTTTCTAAAATCAGAGAACAAAGTGCGAAGGCGGCAGAGCAGGTTTGCGAGGCGGCCAAGCTGAAGATCGGCGACCTGTTTGTGGTCGGCTGCTCGTCAAGTGAGATTCTGGGCGAGAAGATCGGCACGCATTCCAGTGTAGAGGTAGCCGAAGCGGTATTCGAGGGCATTCACAGCGTACTGCATGAGCACGGCGTGGAACTGGCGGCACAGTGCTGCGAGCACCTCAACCGTGCGCTGATCGTGGAGCGTGCTGTGGCAGAGCAGTTCGGTCTGGAGGAGGTCAACGTCGTTCCGCAGCCCAAGGCAGGCGGTTCGTTCGGCACGACCGCGTACAAGCGCTTTGATGATCCGGTGGCGGTTGAGTCGCTCAAGCAGAGCGCCTCTGCGGGCATGGACATCGGCGGAACGCTGATCGGCATGCACATCAAGCCGGTGGTCGTACCGCTGCGCATTGAGACTAAGAAGATCGGCGAAGCCGTTCTGCTGTGCGCACGCCGCCGTCCGAAGTTTGTAGGCGGCAGCCGCGCAGTCTATAACGAAAAACTTTTGTGAGGGTTTTATGGGATTAAAAGCAGTTTTTTTCGATCTGGATGACACATTATACACCAGCTTTCAGGCCGGGGACGCCTACGCCTACGAAAAGCTGGAGGAGTGGGCCATCAGCACGTTTGGAGACAAAGGCAAGGGGTTTGCGGACGCATTCCGCGCCAACCGCAAGCGTCTGGCACGGCAGCAGCCTGCCATGCCGCCTACGCATGACCGTGTGCTGTTTGCACAGGGTGCACTCGAGCGCATGGGCCTGAACGCCGTTCGCTATTCGCGCGAGGCATTCCGCGTGTACTGGAATGCGGTGTTCGCTAAGATGACCTTGCGCCCGGGTGTGGCTGAGTTTTTGGACGAGCTGCGTGCGGCGGGCGTTAAGGTGGCCATCTGCACCAATATGCTGGCGGATATCCAGATGGAAAAGCTGGAGTATCTCGGCATTGCCGACAAGGTGGACTGCCTTGTTACGAGTGAGGAAGCCGGTGTGGATAAGCCGGGTTCGGCGATTTTCTGGCTGGCGATGCACAAATGCCGCTGTCTGCCGGAGGAGACCGTCATGGTTGGCGACAACTTCACGCACGATATTCAGGGCGCGCTCGACGTCGGCATTGATGGTGTGTGGCTCAACTGGACGGACAAGCCGAAACCGGTCGGTGAGCTGTCCTACACCGAGGTAAGCACATTCGAGCAGGCAGCGGCGCATATCCGCACTTTGCTCTGATCAGTTAGGGAGGACAAGGAAAGACATGCAGCATTTTGACTACAAGCCGCACGGCGTATGTCCGATGAACATCTCGTTCGATCTGGACGGTGATACCGTACACAACGTATCCTTCAAGGGCGGCTGCAACGGCAATCTGCAGGCAATCAGCCGCGTGGTCGAGGGCATGACCGTGGAGCAGATTGAAGGCTACTTCAAGGGGATTTCATGCAACGGACGCGGTACAAGCTGCTCGGATCAGCTGGCGACAGCGGTTCGCAAGGCGAAAGAGTCTGAATAAACAGAAAGAACCGATACCTTATGGTATCGGTTCTTTTTTGCGTTTTATGGGGTGGATAGATGCTGTAAAACAGTGAGAGCAGGTGCTTCGGAGTGTTCTTCCTGCACACATACGCCGAGCTTGTAGGCGGGATCGGGGAAATCCGGCACAAACAGGGAGCCGGGTGTGCCGATGGTGATTGCCGGCGGCTGACAGGCGATATCTACGCAGAACTGCCGCAGCAGCCGCAGACCGCGGCCGTCGGCCTTGACGTAGCTTTCCTTGAGCGCCCACAGCGTGTAGAACGCGTTTTCGCGCTCGGCAGGCGAGAGCGAGGACAGGTACTGCACCTCATCGGGGTGGAAGAAGCGGTCGGCAATATTGGGTTTGAAGGAGCGGCACTGCTGAATGTCTACGCCGACCGGGTGGTCGCTCACCGCACAGACTGCCCATGCGGCGGAATGCGACAGGCTGAAATGAACATCCGGCGCGGCGGTCAGATACGGCTTGCCGTTCTCGTTCGCGGCAATGTCGAGCGGGCGCGGCACGGACGGACAGCAAAGGCGGATTGCCTCATCCAGCAGTAGGGAAGCGGTGAAGCTCTGCTGACGGGAGGTGCCGTGCAGGCTGTCGATATACGTCAGCCGCGCGGCGGACAGGCGGGAACGAAGCGAAATATTCATAATATCGGCGGCCGCTGCGGACAGGGCGAAAAGATGGGTCAAAGTAATGCTCCTCTTGCAACATTCATGTAATTTGCTGTCTGATTAACGAATCAATGCATCAGTTCGGAAAGGCTTCGCAGATGATGGCTGCACCGCCTTGCATTACAGTTCAAGATGGCAGCAAAGCGAGCGCTTTCTCAATCTTTTCAATCAGCCCTGAATCAGCCGGCAGCCAATCTACGCTTTTCAGTGTTTCCTTGGTCAGCCATCGCGCTTCGGCGGCCTCTAACAGTTCAAGATTACCGCGAATCAGCTGACACCAGAAGCAATCCATTGAAAGGTGAAAGGTCGGATAATCAAATTCAACGGTATCAATCAACTCGCCAACCGAAATCTCGGAGGCCAGTTCTTCCCGGATTTCTCTTTTTAGGGCCTCCTGCGGTGTTTCGCCAGACTCGATTTTTCCACCGGGAAACTCCCATAGTCCCCTAAAGTCACCGTAGCCGCGCATGGTGGCAAAGATTTTTTCGCCATCACGAATGACTGCGGCGACCACTCGAATTGTTTTCATAAAATGCCTTCCTTATCCGACTACCAGCTTGTTCGTCTTGCGAAGATACTTCGCCGGAATCGGCTGGTCTAGATGCCATGTAATATTCATTGGCTTGCTGCCGGTATGCTTCACATAGGATGCCGTTCCAAGACAGGTATACGGTGCAGCGCCAATGCTGTCCTGCTTGAACTCCCGCACAAAGAGAACGACCTTGCTGCCGCGCTGCCGGTGGTTGATATAACGCTGACCGGTGCTTGCCGTATCGGAGGTCGTGCTTTGACTTTGCCAATGAAACAGGCTTTCGTTGATCGAATAGTCGTTGTACATGGTAGTCGGGGAGTAGTCCTTGTCCGCCTTGTTGAGCGTGATAAAGAACACATCGACCTGCTTGTCCGGCAGCCATTTGACACCTTCCCGCACATTTTTCGGCGTCATGTAGTCCATTGCAATCAGGATTTGATCTCTGGTATAGGTGCAATGCAGATCCAGCGGACAATCAAAGCCAAGCGGGACAGGCTGATCGATAAAGTCAATACGTTCCAGATTGAACGACAGAAGCTCGTTCAGTTCGTGCATCATGATCGGACTGTCCGCGAGCAGCTGCATGTTGGCTTGCGTAGTATGGGAACGCCAGTCTGCCGCTTCTTGAAATACGGTGATGTAGAACATTTGCAGCATGCGCTTTTCAAAATCGGAAAGCGAAGCCGCAAGTTCACAGGAGAAGCGCGGAAGAATATCCGTCAGGAACTTAATCCAGCGCCGGGAATCCACGGCAACCAGCTTGCTGAACGCCTTTGTCAGAATGCTTTCGGCAGGTTCGATAAAATCATCAAGGACGCCTGCATCTGCACAGAGACGGGAGAAGGAGAATTTACCGTAGATCGACCGCGGGTCGAGGTGATAGTAGCCGATGAAATTCTTCAAGGAAAGGGAAAGGCCGCTGTCCTGTGTGAAGGTTTCGATACGCGAGATCAGACCGGCACGGTCGCCGAAGGAGCGGCGAATATTCGCCAGAATGACTTCGGAAGCCTTCTTTTCCAGCTGGATATAGCAGCCCTTCGGCAGTGATACAAAGCCCTTTTTCACCTCGTACTGCATGCTGTGATTGCTGTGAGAGAGCAGTGCAGCAAACTTTTCTTCAAAATTGTATTTCTTGTTTGCCTGACCGATGAAATCCAAAACGGTCAGGCATTCTTTTCCTTCCGAGAGACGCAGACCGCGGCCGAGCTGCTGTAGGAAAATCGTGAGCGACTCGGTAGGGCGCAGAAAGAGAATGGTGTCAATTTCGGGAATATCAACGCCCTCGTTATACAAATCTACAACAAAGATAAAGCGGATTTCACCGGAGACCAGACGCTGTCTGGCTTCAGTTCGTTCCTTATCGCTGGAAGTACCGGTAAGGGACATGCAGGGGATACCCTTCGATGAGAAATATTCCTCCATGAATTCAGCATGCTCGACAGAGACGCAAAACCCAAGACCGCGAACCGTATTGATGTCGGTTACATACCGATAGAGAGAATTGACAATATGGCCGGCGCGCTTTTCGGCGACAGCACGGTTCAGAGAAAATACGTTGTTAAGCTCAGCTTTATCATAACCGCCGCGTGTCCAGCGAATATTGGACAGGTCAACATCATCGGAAACGCCGAAATATTGAAATGGGCAGAGCAGCTTGCGCTCGATCGCCTCCGGCAGTCGGATTTCAGATGCAATGCGGCCATTGAAGTAATCCAGAACGTTTTTTCCATCCATGCGTTCCGGCGTTGCGGTCAGACCCAATAAGATTTTCGGCTTGAAGTGGTTCAGCAGTCCTTGATAGGTGGGCGCTGCTGCGTGATGGAACTCGTCCACAATGATGAAATCGTAATAGTCCTCCGGGAGAACGTCATACAGCTTCTGGGAGGCTAATGTCTGCACCGAAATAAATAGATGCTCCAGGCTGCTCGGCTTGAAGCTGCCCACAAAAAGCTCTCCGAAATTGGGATCTTTCAACACAGCACGGAAAGCACTTCGGCTCTGTTTCAGAATTTCCTCTCGATGAACGACAAACAGCAGACGGGGCTTCGAACCGGAAAAGGCTTTGCAGAACCGTCGGTAATCAAAGGCGGAGATTAAGGTTTTGCCGGTGCCGGTTGCCGCAACGACAAGATTGCGGTAATAGCCACGAACCTCGCGCTCTGCCTGCAGGCGATCCAAAATCTCCTGCTGGTAGGGGTAGGGCTGAATATCGAAAACGAACTGCATCTCGCTTGTCGGATTGGCTTTGCCGTTTGTTGACAGTGCACGCTCCAGTCTTTCCCTGCACCCGTCCTCATAGACTTCAAAGCTGGCGGTGTTCCAATAACTATCGAAGGTTGCCTCCATCTTCTGAATGGTCGGCAGCATATCCTTGGTTGTCAGCTTAACATTCCATTCCAGTCCGCTGGACATAGCAGGATTGGAGAGGTTAGAAGAACCAACGTACGCCGTGGTAAAGCCGGTTTCACGATAGAACATATACGCCTTTGCATGAAGTCTGGTACGCTCGGTATCGTAAGATACACGGATTTCTGTGTTGGGGAGATTGCGAAGCGCTTCCACCGCTTTCACGTCTGTTGCGCCCATGTATGTTGTCGTAATAACGCGGAGCCTGCCGCCGCGTTCCGCAAAATGCTGAAGATCATCGATGATTAAACGAAGACCGCTCCATTTGACAAACGAAACCAGCATATCAATGCGGTCTGCGGAGGCGATTTCTTTCTTCAGCTCGGAAAACATCTGCGGCTCGTGAACTGCTCCGGTAAATAAGCTGCTTTGAGCAATCGATGTTTCAGGGCGGGGGAGATCCTTTGCTTTTTTCCGGCCGATGCGCATCATAGGATCATCGCGGGACAGCAAGGCGAATAACTGCTCGCCCTCATCGTCCACAGTAAAATCACGCAGGTCGTCCTGCGCTGTCTCCTGCGAAATCAGATCAACAATTTTGTTGACCAGATTTAGCTGCGCAGAAATATCGTCACCCGCAATGCGGTCAAGACCTTTGTGAACGACTTCGGACAGGTACTGCGTTAAGACAGAGGAGGACTCGGCTGTGTCGATTTTCTCGACGTGCTTGCTGTCTTCCGGCAGCTGACGCAGCTCATCTTTGATTTCGGTATTCACTACTTGCTCGTAAAGGCCTTGTTTAAGCATGAAAGACGTCTCCTGTGTGATATCGTAATTCGTAATAGGTATTATTCCTTGAACTGTTTTGAGCAATTTCAACAATTTTATTGTACTCTAAACCGCGAGGAAAATCAAACCATTTATTGATGGCCAACATCCAATCTCTTGTATTTGCTCACGGTTTTGGGCACGAAAAAGAGCGCCTATTCATCCACGATGCGGGGAAAATAGACGCACTGTGTACATAACAATATGCAATATTAAACATACCACAACGATCACCAGATGAAAAGAGAGCACTTAATCACGGGTGCTCTCTTAGATGGGAGGGTTATCAAAGACTGCCGACTATCGCGCTCAGAATTTTTAACAGGTCCGGGTTCTCGGAGATTTTCTTCAGCAGCGACAGATTGATGCCGGAAACAGCTGTTTCTTGTGAATCAGGGACTTTTCCACGCGTTCAAAAGTGCAGTGATGCGCGTCCGTTTCATCGGATGACCCAGACCATGGGCGAGGAGCAGGTTGTAGTCGGTGTACTCACCCACCGAGAGCCTCCTTGGCGCGCTCCTGCTCGCGCTTCCATGCCTTAAGCTGGTGGGCAACGGTCGCCGGAATAAAAACCCTGCGAATGCTCGATTCGGTCTTGGGCTTTTTCAGAATGAGCATGCTCGTGTTGCGCTTCGAGCTCTGCGGGTAGAGAAGAGGACGTCTTTTTGCTCAAGAGACTTCATGGCCGTCTTGTCGACACGCTGGAGCTCTTTTTCAATCATGATGGATGCCGTTCCGGCTGCGATGCTTTACGGAGAAATATCGACGCAGTCCCAGGTCAGGCCGAGAATTTCGCCGATTCGCATACTGCACGCGAAAGAAAGGTTGATAGCCAGCTTAAGACGAGCATCATCACAAACATCGAGTGCGAGAAAAATCGTCTCGGCATCCCAGACTTCACGTTTTTGGGGTACAGCCTTAGGAACCGTGGCATGGAGAGTTGGATTTTTCTCCATAAGCTCCTACTTCTGCTTGTTTTTGCCGGATATCTTGTCGCGTTCGTAATGCACGACGAGCAAACAATCATTTCTGTGAACAATTGATGCCATTATTTTCACCTTCTCGGATGAAGTTAAGGCTTTCTTTTGCCTTTCATTAAGGCCGGACAGCACAATGCTGGCAGGAATGAGGTCCACATCTTCCGCATGCGACAGGATGGCTTCTTCGGGGTTGACAGGGCGCTCCTGCATGACGCTTGTCATTAAATCGGTCAGCGTCACCGGGAGATCATCCGGCCGGGGATGCCCGAGGGCAATGGTGAGAGAGGCCTGCGGATCGGTATCCACGAGCAGCACATGCTTGCCTTCTCTCGCAAGACCGATGCCCAGATTTTCGCAGGTCGTCGTTTTGCCGGTGCCGCCCTTTTGATTGGCGACGGCAATGATCGTTGCGGACATATTTATGCGCCTCCCTTGCCGGAAAATTTGTCGCGAGTCAGCGGCTTGCGGCGAAACACATTTTCCTTTAATTCATAGGGACAGCGGGTGAACTGACAGAAACGGAACTTAAAATCCGGGCGATAGTACAGACAGCGCGAGCAGCTGCCGGGCTTATCCCCGGACAAATTCTTCTTTGCGGATTTTGCCATCCGCTCGAAGCGGCGGAAGCAATCGTCGTGTTTAGTCATTTGCGGCACCTTCCTTCGGTTCCGTGTTTTGGGATGCGTTGAACTGCGCCATCAAATCCTTATAGCAGGTCGCACTCACGCAGGAGCGGCCGGATGCGTAACAGCAGCCCTCACATTTCTTCTGCTGCTCGGATTGAATGATTTCCGCTAAATAGTAGCAGTTTTCCTGCCCAAGAATGCAGGGAACCTTGCGGTTTTTCCAGAAAAAGCAGCTGCGGCAGGTCTCGGGCCTGTCGCTGTAATACTTGACTCCATCGATCAGAACGATGTGAGGTTTGACGTTTTTTTGCACGTTAGTTGCCTCTATTCAAATGATTTTCGGATAAAATAAAAAAAACCTGTGATGAAAATTTCACCACAGGGTTATGTTAAAAGTGATATCAGACAGTCTCCTGCTAACAGCAGGGAACAGGCTGTCACACGCCATTTATTAGCAGCTTTTTGTGTTTAAAACAACCGAAAATGGCGCGTGTTATTAGAAAAATCGCGGTTTTATTAGACGATTAGACAGAATTTTTGAAATTTGTTAGAGAAAAAGAACGCAGAAATATATCTTCTGCGTTCTTGATTGGCGTCCCAGGGGGGAGTCGAACCCTCGGCCCCATGCTTAGGAGTATGGCTTACCATGTGATACACGGTTCGGATGTAACTTCCAATAT
>ERZ827104.1355-NODE-1355-length-21979-cov-3.862708_pt1 | contig 21979 bp, 17 predicted proteins | sample MGYA00519781_ERZ827104 | MGnify/ENA primary metagenome ERZ827104 (study PRJEB31778, sample SAMEA3449257) | human gut metagenome | biome: human gut; feature: human-associated habitat; material: faeces | place: United Kingdom | collected 2010/2012 ...
TATTTGGGAACCAATTTTGTACTTCGCCGTAAAGACTTCCAATTGGAAGAAGCCAACCGAAAACAGCAGATGCAAGGCTAAAAGATATATTAGTTACGTATAGGCTTAATAAATACCAAATAAAAAAGGCTGCAAATAGTTAATTCGCAGCCTTTTTTAGTCTGTATCAATCAGTAATTACATTCGTTTCGGTAATGCTTCTTTGATAACCAATTGACGGCCCATAAATTCAGAACCGTTCAGTTCGTTGATGGCTTTAGCAGCATCCTGATCATCTTCCATTTCAACAAAAGCAAATCCTTTTGACTTACCTGTTTCACGGTCTTTGATAACCTTTACAGAAGTTACTACTCCGTAAGCAGACATTGCCTGTTCCAAATCTCCTTCCTTAACACGGTAGTTAAGGTTTACATATTCATAGTGAAAAAATAAAAATAAATAAAATAAAAAATACTCTCTGAATGGTGATTATGAATGAGATAGGGGGATTAGAACGACAGAGAGTTTACGTAAGTGCTATGCGTACAGAAGTAAAACCTTGTAATAAAAATCACTAGCTATATTATCTATCACCAGTTCGACCACAAAGGAACGCATAAAATTTGAATAAGCAAGAAAAAAAGCGACTTTTTTTTCTTTTTTTTATTTGTGCCATTTTATTTATCTTTTATCAGGCTACTTTCTGTTGTCAATTAGTTTTTTTTAGCCTGTGTATTTGGTAATTGAAAGATTAAACACTAATTTTGCAACCTCTTTAATGAGAAAATCTGAAAGAAGTAACAATTAAATAAAATAAGTCAGAATGAATATTTCATTGCAAAACGTTGACAAGGTAAGTGCATTGCTTACTGTTAATATCGAAAAGGCCGATTATCAGGAAAAAGTAGAAAAAGTGTTGAAGACTTACCGTCAGAAAGCCAACATACCGGGTTTCCGTAAAGGCATGGTACCTATGAGTCTTATCAAAAAGCAATTTGGTAAAGCTGTGCTTGCTGAAGAAGTTGATAAGCTGATGCAGGAAAAAGTAAACGAATATATCCATGAAAACAAAGTGAATATGCTGGGTATGCCGTTGCCGAATGCTGAAAAGATGCAACCGGTGGATTTCGATACTCAGGAAAACTTTGAGTTTGTGTTCGATATCGCTTTGGCTCCTGAATTCAATGCTGAAATCACAAATCAGGATACAGTAGATTATTATACGATTGAAGTGGCTGACGAATTGGTGGAACAGCAAGTGAAGATGTACACTCAGCGTGCAGGCAAATATGATAAGGTAGAAGCCTATGAAGACAAAGACATGATTAAAGGTCTGTTGGCTGAATTGGATGAAAACGGTAATACTAAAGAAGGGGGAATTCAGGTAGAAGGTGCTGTAATGATGCCGACTTACATGAAGAACGATGACCAAAAAGCAATTTTCAACGGAGCTAAGGTTAATGACGTTTTGGTATTCAACCCTGCTACTGCATTTGATAACAACGAAGCAGAACTGTCTTCATTGTTGAAAATCAAGAAAGAAGAAGTTGCGGACGTTAAAGGTAACTTCAGCTTCCAAGTGGAAGAAATCACCCGCATGGTTCCTGCAGAATTGAACCAGGAATTGTTTGATCAGGTGTTTGGCAAAGACACAGTGAAGAGTGAAGAAGAATTCCGTGCAAAAATCAAAGAAGGAATTGCCGTTCAGTTTGAAGCAGACAGCAACTACAAGTTCTTGATGGATGTTCGTGATTACCTTACTAAGAGAGTAGGCAAACTTGAGTTCCCGGATGCTTTGTTGAAGCGCATCATGTTGCTGAATAATGAAGAAAAGGGAGAAGCGTTCGTTGCTGAAAACTACGAAAAGAGCATCGAAGAACTGACTTGGCATTTGATTAAAGAACAGCTGATTGCTGCAAATGAAATCAAGGTAGAGCAAGCAGATGTCTTGAATATGGCTAAAGAAGCTACCCGTCTTCAGTTCGCTCAGTATGGCATGTTGAACATTCCTGAAGAAATGCTCGAAAACTATGCAAAAGAAATGCTGAAGAAAAAAGAATCAGTAGAATCTTTAGTGAACCGCGCCGTAGAAAGCAAACTGGCTGCTGCTTTGAAAGAAAAAGCAACATTGAACCACAAGTCGGTTACAATGGAAGAATTCAACAAGATGTTTGAATAATATTTTGGTGAGATAAGCATTGATTGCTAAATCTTACTAAAAAAGGGGGCTTTTGACCAAAAATTTTCGTTATAAGCAAAAGTTTCGATACGTCGACCGTATTTTTTTGTACTTTTGTTTGTTTGAAAAAATGGGGTTGAAAGCCTCTTTTTGTGAATAATAACTAAACCATTAAATTATGGATGATTTTAGAAAATTTGCTACTAAGCATTTAGGAATGAGCAGCATGGTGCTGGATGATGTCATTAAGTCTCAAGGCGGATATCTGAACCCTTATATTTTGGAAGAACGTCAGTTGAATGTGACACAGCTCGATGTATTCTCGCGTTTGATGATGGACAGAATTATCTTTTTGGGTACAGAAATCAATGACTATACGGCTAATACTCTTCAGGCTCAGCTCCTTTATCTGGATTCTGTAGATTCAGGAAAAGATATATCTATTTATATTAATTCGCCGGGTGGTTCTGTTTATGCCGGATTGGGCATTTATGACACCATGCAATTTATCAATAGTGATGTGGCTACTATTTGTACCGGTATGGCTGCTTCGATGGCTGCTGTTTTGCTGGTTGCGGGAACAGAAGGAAAACGTTCGGCGCTGACACACTCTCGTGTTATGATTCATCAGCCGATGGGAGGCACTCAAGGTCAGGCTTCGGACATTGAAATTACAGCACGTGAAATAATGAAGCTGAAGAAAGAGCTTTATACAATCATAGCAGAGCATTCGCATACTGATTTTGATAAGGTGTGGGCTGATTCAGATCGCGATTACTGGATGACGGCTCAGGAAGCAAAAGAGTATGGTATGATTGACGAAGTGCTGTCTCGTAAACCGGCTCTATAATATATAAGGTATAATTACATTAATATTAAGAGAAAATTGGAAGATAGTAAAACACCAAGAAACAAGAGAAAATGCAGTTTTTGCGGACGCTCTGAAAATGAGGTAGGTTTTCTTATTACCGGCATGAATGGCTGTATTTGTGACAGTTGTTCCGAGCAGGCATACGAAATTACCAAAGAAGCCCTTCGTCAGTCGCAAGGAAAGGCTGAAGAACTCAACTTGAAAGAGTTGCCTAAACCTCAACAGATTAAAGAATTCCTGGACGAGTATGTTATCGGTCAGGATGATGCGAAAAGATATCTTTCGGTAGCTGTTTACAATCACTATAAACGTTTGCTTCAGAATGCAGACGAGGATGATGTAGAAATTGAAAAATCCAACATCATCATGGTGGGTAGCACAGGAACCGGAAAAACACTGCTTGCACGTACGATAGCAAAACTATTGCATGTTCCTTTTACCATTGTTGATGCTACTGTTTTGACCGAAGCCGGGTATGTGGGGGAAGATATTGAAAGCCTTCTGACTCGTTTGCTCCAAGTGGCGGACTACAATGTGGCCGAAGCCGAAAAAGGTATTGTATTCATAGATGAAATCGACAAGATAGCCCGTAAGGGAGACAATCCTTCCATTACCCGTGATGTAAGCGGTGAGGGCGTACAGCAAGGTTTGTTGAAATTGTTGGAAGGTTCGGTTGTCAATGTTCCGCCTCAGGGAGGACGCAAGCACCCGGATCAGAAAATGATTCAGGTCAATACCAAAAATATTCTGTTCATTTGTGGCGGAGCGTTTGATGGTATTGAACGAAAGATTGCCCAGCGTCTCAACACTAATGTTGTAGGCTACAGTGCAGCCAAAGAAACGGTAAAAATAGACCGTGGTAATATGATGCAGTATATTGCACCCCAGGATTTGAAGTCATTCGGACTGATACCCGAAATAATCGGTCGTCTGCCTATTCTTACTTATTTGAATCCGTTGGATAGAAATGCATTGCGCAGCATTCTTACGGAGCCAAAAAATTCTATTATCAAGCAGTATGTCAAACTGTTTAAAATGGATAAAATAGAATTGGTATTTCAGCCCGAAGTATTCGAATACATAGTTGACAAAGCTATCGAATACAAACTTGGAGCCCGTGGATTACGTTCCATTGTAGAGACAATTATGATGGATATGATGTTTGAATTACCATCAAAGAAGGTGAAAAGCTTCGAAGTGACGTTGGATTACGCCCAAAAACAGATGGATAAAGCAAATATCTCACGGTTGCAAAATGCTTAGTATCAATATAGTAAAGGGAGAGAGAAAGAAAAATGCAATTCTTCTGAAAAATATTACTCGAAATATTCGTGTAATTTGAGAACTTGTTTATAACTTTGTTAGACAACAAAAGATGTAAAAACAAGAACGGGGAACCGCGAAAAACTATTTGAGACAATGGAGGAGAATATAAATTTGACTAACGCACTGAAAAAGTATTTTGGATTTGATACTTTCAAGGGAAACCAAGAAGCAATTATCCGTAATTTGCTGGCGGGAAACGATACATTTGTATTAATGCCTACAGGTGGCGGAAAATCATTATGTTATCAGTTGCCTTCACTCATCATGGAAGGAACGGCAATTGTTATATCTCCTTTAATTGCATTAATGAAAAATCAGGTGGATGCCATGCGTAACTTCAGCGAAGAAGACGGAGTGGCTCATTTCATCAATTCTTCATTAAACAAGTCGGCTATCGACCAGGTAAAATCAGATATTTTGAGCGGGAAGACCAAACTGCTCTATGTGGCTCCCGAGTCATTGACGAAGGAAGAAAACGTAGAGTTTCTGAGAGGCGTGAAGATTTCTTTTTATGCAGTAGACGAGGCACACTGTATTTCGGAATGGGGACACGATTTCCGTCCCGAGTACCGTAGGATCCGTCCTATTATAAATGAAATAGGAAAGGCACCTGTCATCGCGCTTACAGCTACAGCTACTCCGAAAGTTCGTATGGACATTCAGAAGAACTTGGGAATGCTGGATGCGGCAGAATTTAAATCTTCATTCAATCGTCCGAATCTTTATTATGAAGTACGCCCCAAAACGAATAATATCGACCGTGATATTATTAAGTTTATCAAGGCAAATTCAGGCAAGTCAGGCATTATTTACTGCTTGAGCCGTAAGAAAGTAGAAGAACTGGCAGAAATATTGCAAGCCAACGGCATCAATGCGCGTGCTTATCATGCCGGTATGGATTCGGCAACACGCACCGCCAATCAGGATGGTTTCCTGAAAGAAGACATCGACGTAATTGTAGCTACTATCGCTTTTGGAATGGGCATTGACAAGCCTGATGTGCGTTTTGTGATACACTATGATATTCCTAAAAGTCTGGAAGGCTATTACCAGGAAACTGGTAGAGCCGGACGTGATGGGGGAGAAGGTATGTGCATTACATTTTATTCCAACAAAGATTTGCAGAAACTGGAAAAGTTTATGCAGGGAAAACCGGTGGCGGAACAGGAAATAGGCAAACAGCTGTTGCTTGAAACAGCAGCATACGCCGAATCGTCGGTATGTCGTCGCAAATCGTTATTACATTATTTTGGTGAAGAGTTTACAGAAGATAATTGTGGAAATTGTGATAACTGTTTAAATCCTAAAAAGCAAGTGGAGGCTCAGGATTCATTGTGTGCCGTGATTGAAACAATCATAGCGGTAAAAGAAAACTTTAAAGCAGATTATATAATAGACATTCTTCTGGGTAAGGAAACTACGGAAGTACTTGCTCATAAACATGAAGAGCTTGAAGTATTCGGCTCGGGCATGGGGGAAGAAGATAAAACGTGGAATGCTGTCATTCGCCAAGCGTTGATAGCCGGTTATTTAAGCAAAGATGTCGAGAACTACGGATTACTGAAGGTGACTTCGGCAGGACATAAGTTCCTGAAGAATCCGAAATCGTTCAAGATAGTGGAAGATAATGATTTTGAAGAGGAAGAAGAAGAAACTCCGGTTCGGGGAGGTGCTTCATGCGCAGTAGACCCTGTGCTTTATTCCATGCTGAAAGATTTGCGCAAGAAGCTGTCGAAGAAGCTGGATGTTCCTCCTTATGTTATATTCCAAGATCCTTCTCTGGAGGCAATGGCAACCATCTATCCCGTTACGCTGGAAGAACTTCAGAATATTCCGGGAGTGGGTGCAGGCAAAGCTAAACGTTACGGTCAGGAGTTCTGTGTATTAATAAAGAAGCACTGCGAAGAAAATGAGATTGAACGTCCGGAAGATTTACGTGTCCGTACTGTTGCTAACAAATCCAAGTTGAAGGTATCTATCATTCAGGCTATCGACCGCAAGGTTGCTCTTGATGATATTGCCGTATCCAAAGGACTGGAATTCAGTGAACTGTTGGATGAGGTAGAAGCTATCGTTTATTCGGGTACTAAGTTGAATATTGACTATTTCCTCGAAGAAATTATGGATGAAGACCACTTGGATGATATCTATGATTATTTCAAAGAGTCTACAACCGATAAAATAGACGATGCAATGGAAGAATTGGGTGACGACTATACTGAGGACGAAATCCGTTTGGTTCGTATCAAGTTCATTTCTGAAATGGCAAACTAAGCAAAGGATTAATATACAAAGAAAGCCGGGTTTCTAAGCAGAATCCGGCTTTCTTTATATTGTATCGTTAATTACTATTAAATATAATACTTCTACTAATTTATTTAGTAGATTGTATTAAACTTTGCTTATATTTGTAGTGTATCTAACTGATAAACAAAGAAAAAATGAAAAAACTGACAGCAAAGGAAGAAGAGATTATGAATATCTTTTGGCAACACGGACCAATGTTTATTCGTGAGATGCTGGCCTTTTATAAGGAACCTAAGCCTCATTATAATACCGTGGCTACATTGGTAAAACTGTTGGTTGAGAAAGGATTTGTAACTTTTCGTGTGTGGGGTAATAGTTATCGCTATGATGCGATAGTCTCGGAGAAAGAATACAAAGGGGCGGCATTGAGTGATGTTATTTCGCAATATTATGACAACTCTTATGCTCGGGTAGTGTCACAGTTCATTGAGGAGGAGAAAATGGGACTGGATGAACTGAAGGCGTTGATAGCAAAAATTGAAAAAGGATAGGAATAAAAGAAATCGTTATGACTGCTTTTATTATTTATATATTGAAAAGCACCCTCTGTCTGTCTGCGTTTTATTTGTTGTACCGACTGCTGTTCAGGGGAACCACTCATTTTCGGTTTAATCGCCGGGTCTTGTTGTTGGGCTTGTTGGTGTGTTCATTACTTCCTGTGGTACATTTCACTTTAGAGGAAGAATTACCTGTGCATCGTTCGTTGCGTATGTTGGATGAGGCATTGACTAAAGTTACTTTGCCCCAAACAAGACAGGCTGAGGTGGGAGCGGTTGTTTCTGCCGATGTCGGAGAAAGTACATTTCTTTATTCCCGGTTTTTCTTTTTTCTTTATGTCGGGGGGGGTTCTTTTGTTTTGCTCCTGTTTTTGGCGGCATACATCCGTATGTGGCATCTGATAAAAAGCGCTTCCGTATATCGCGAAAGTGGTGTATGTTGGATAGTGACGGACAGGCAGGTAAGCCCCTTTAGTTGGGGAAATTATATTGTGATGAACCGTAAGGATTATGAAGCTTATCCGTTGATACGCTTGCACGAACAGATGCATGTATTTTATGGCCACTCGTGGGATAGCCTTTGGATGCAGTTATTACAGGTTTTCCACTGGTTCAATCCGGTGGTATGGCTGTGGCAGAAAGAGTTGCGTGACCTGCATGAGTATCAGGCAGACCATGGAGTAATCAGTTGTGGTATTGATGTAAAAACATATCAATTATTATTGGTGGAAAAAGCTGTGGGCACAAGGCTCTACTCTATGGCCTGCGGTTTCGACCATTGTTCACTTAAAAAACGTATAACTATGATGATGGAAAGAAAAACACCCGGATGGAAGCGCTTGTATATCTTGATAGCGTTTCCGTTGGCTGCGGGAGCCGTGTTCGTTTTCGCCCAGCCTAAAGTAGATGCGGCTTTACAAACAGTAGTAGTGAGACAGGCGGCCATGTGCGACAGCAGTTCGCTGAATATGTCGGTTTCGGCGGCTGATTATGCTGGACTGGCGCCGGATGCCGTTGCATTTGATGTGTATGTTAACCAGCGCAACCAGTTGATGATTGGCGTTTTTGACAAGATGGATGTGGTAAAGTTGGAAGGATTGGCAGATGCTGTATCGAAGAGATTGGTAGCCGACTTCTCTTCCCGATATGCCAAGAACAAGGAGGTGCCGCAGATAGTGGCTTGCATCACAGCCGACCGGAATGCGAAGATGGGTTGCGTTTACGAGACCAAGCAGCAGATAAGTCGCGGATATGAGTTGGCTTTGCGTGAGTTGAGTGCGGAGTATTCTGCCGAACTGTTGCAGCATAGTCTTTCCAACCGGATTGTTTATAATCCTCCCCGGTCTTATGGAAATCCGGTTGCAAAAGTGGCGGATAAAAACAAGCGCTTGGAAGGATTTGGCATCACGATTTTCATGGAAGGAGAAGAGAAAAGAAGTTTGAGAGATTTTACTTTACAGGAATTGGAATCTGAAATAGCTTCCTTGCTTGAAAGGGTGGACATATCGAAAAACGTGATATCCATCGGTCTGAATGTGCCGAAGGATGTGCAAGAAGGTATGGTGTATGATGTCAAGCAGGTGTTGCGTAAGTTGTATCTTTTGAAGGTCGATGTAGCTCATTAAATCTTGAGAATTGACTTCTGCCGGTGATAGTAATGAAGTTTAGAAAAAAAACTGCTTTCACACAAAACGAGGCGTAACTTGTTGATATATAGTGTGGGGAGGTGAAATATACTATACGCTATGTGTGAAGGCAGATTTCACAAACTTTATTTGGATGTTCAATCAGGGATGTCTTATTTGCTGTTGTGGCCATTGCCACTCCGAAAAGACCTTGGAGTTTTTAAAAAAGTTCAAGGTCTTTTTTTAAAACTTCTTGTTCTTTTTACAAAACTTCTTGTTCTTTTTAAGGGACTGTATGCTGATTTATTAAATTGGGTTTGTTTGTCTGTATCTCCAATCATCTTCCCCACTTTTTTTGAATATAGAAAATTTGTACTATTTTTGTTTTTGGAAATGGCAATAGGTACTTTGTCCCATTCAGATATTTGCTGAAATGAGCACTCTAAGACTAAATTAAATCTATTAAAATACGAATGAAAACGAATCTGATTTGTGTATTGCTTTTATCCTTTTTCTTAGTAAAAATGGATGCTTTTGCTCAAAAAGCAGTTATTAAAGTAGCTTGCATTGGAAATAGTATTACTTATGGAGCTAACATTCCCAATCGCAATAAAAATAGTTATCCGGCTCAGTTGCAAGCTTATTTGGGAAGTGATTACGAGGTCAGGAATTATGGAATTTCGGGTTGCACTCTTTTGTCAAAAGGGGATTATCCTTATGTAAAGACCCGTGCATTTGCAGACTCACATACATTTCAGCCGGATATTGTGCTCATAAAATTAGGAACCAATGATACCAAACCTCAAAACTGGCAATATAAAGATGATTTTATAGGAGATTATCAGCGACTTATTGATAGTTATAAATCATTACCTTCACATCCGCGTATCATTTTGCTGACTCCTGTCCGTTGCTTTCTGACGGATGATTCCTCCATCAGTGCAGAGCGGATAGCTGCTTCGGTTCGGCCTATGATAGAAGAGATTGCATGGAAAAACAAGTTAGAAATACTCAACCTGTTTAATTTGTTGGGTGACCAATGGGAATCACATCTTTTACCGGATCGCTTGCATCCGTCTTCTATCGGTGCCGGAAAAATGGCTCGTCAAATAGGTTCTTATTTGATTCTTACTGCAGGGTGTACAGAACAAGATAAAGCTGATTGGTTGCAAGGTAAAGAAGAATTTAATTTTCATGGTTTCTGTGGATATCAGTTTGATTGTGACGGGGCTGCTTGCAAGATTGTGAAACCCTATAAGGAGGCGAAAGGAAAGCCGTGGGTGATGCGTGCTCGATTTTGGGGACATCAACCTCAAACGGATATTGCGTTGTTGGAACAGGGATTTCATATTGCCTATTGTGATGTGGCTGATATGTATGGGGCGGACAAAGCTGTCAAACGTTGGAATAAATTGTATGCAAAGATGGTAAAAGAAGGCTTCCATAAGAAAGTTGTTTTGGAAGGTATGAGCCGGGGAGGATTGATTGTCTACAACTGGGCTGCACAAAATACTGATAAAGTTGCCTGTATCTATGCGGATGCGCCGGTGATGGATATTAAAAGCTGGCCGATGGGGAGAGGTGCTTCGGAGGGGTCGGATGATGATGTTCGGCAATTGCTTTCAGCATATGGATTTTCAAATGAAGAAGCAGCTTTAAAGTGGCGGAAAAATCCGGTGAACCATGCCGGGAAAATAGCAAAAGCCGGTATTCCTTGCTTGCACGTTGTGGGCGATGCGGACAAGGTTGTTCCGGTTAGTGAAAATACAGCTGTATTTGAAGAAGAAATGGAACGTTTGGGAGTTCCTGTTACTGTGATACATAAACCGGGAGTAGGGCATCATCCTCATTCGTTGAATAACCCCGAACCTATCGTACATTTTATTTTATCGGCTTTACATCGTCTCCCCAATGAATGTATCCATGCTGTTCCCGGGAATGAGTTCCGTTCCGGGGCCGGATGGGTAAAAGGTGTTGAATGGCATGAGGTGGATGCTGATATTAAAGCAACTTTGGCAAACAGGAAACTGAAATTATTGCTGTTGGGTAATTCCATTACTCAGGGATGGGGAGGCACCCGAAAAGCTGTAGCCTATAAGCCCGGCAAAGAGGCAATGGATAGAGTACTTGGTGAGAAGACGTGGGAAAGTGCGGGAATATCGGGTGACCGTACTCAGAATCTTCTTTGGCGTATCCGCAATGATGATTATAATTGTTGTAAACCGGAGGTTGTTGTGATAGCTATCGGCATTAATAATTTAATATCAGGTGAAAATACACCGGAAGAAGTGGCGGAAGGTATTGTCGCTGTTACAAAGGAAGCGGTTATTGCTTTCCCCGATTCTCGTATCCTTCTTTTAGGTCTTCTCCCCGCAGGTAAGGAGAAAGGAAGTGCAATTCGCATGAGTTGTGATAAAATTCATGCCATATTGAAAAAAAAGAAATTGGCTGGCGCTGAATATGCGAATCCTACCGAATGGTTCTTGGATGCAGATGGAAGAATACGTGACGAACTTTATAGCGGTGATTATATACACTTGACGGAGGAAGGATATAAATTAATGGCTGATAAAATAATGAAGGCTTTGTTAGAGCAGGGTTGATTATTTTTTTTGCTAAATTTTCTTTCACCCTAACAAAAAAATATTCTATCATTTTCCGGTATTGAATAAAACTCGTATATTTGCACGCAATAAATTCAAAACGCATTAAGCCCTATGTCATTTATTGCAGATAAAATTGTAATGGACGGATTGACTTACGATGATGTATTGTTAATCCCAGCCTATTCTGAAGTTTTACCCAAAACAGTCGAACTCTCGACTAAGTTCTCACGCAACATCGAGTTAAAAGTACCTTTTGTGACTGCCGCCATGGATACAGTCACTGAGGCTAAAATGGCTATTGCCATCGCTCGTGAAGGCGGTATCGGTGTTATTCATAAAAACATGTCTATAGAAGAGCAGGCACGTCAGGTAGCTATCGTGAAACGTGCTGAGAATGGTATGATTTATGATCCCGTAACTATTAAGAGAGGTTCTACCGTGAGAGATGCTTTGGCGCTGATGGCTGAGTATAGAATCGGTGGTATTCCTGTAGTGGACGATGAAAGATATTTGGTCGGTATTGTCACCAATCGTGACCTTCGTTTTGAGAAAGATATGGATAAGCGTATCGATGAAGTAATGACGAAAGATAATATTGTTACTACCAACCAGACTACCGATATGGAAGCTGCTTCACAAATTTTGCAGGAACATAAGATTGAGAAGTTGCCCGTAGTGGACAAAGATGGTAAACTGGTAGGCTTGATTACTTATAAGGATATTACAAAGGCAAAAGATAAACCAATGGCTTGTAAAGATGCCAAAGGAAGACTGCGTGTGGCTGCCGGTGTCGGTGTGACGGTGGATACACTCGACCGTATGCAGGCTTTGGTGGATGCCGGTGCCGATGCTATTGTTATCGATACAGCTCATGGACATTCCAAGTATGTTATTGAGAAATTGAAAGAAGCAAAGAAACGCTTCCCGAACATTGATATTGTAGTAGGTAATATCGCAACCGGAGAAGCTGCAAAAGCATTGGTTGAAGCCGGTGCAGATGCAGTGAAAGTTGGTATCGGTCCGGGTTCCATCTGTACAACCCGTGTAGTTGCCGGTGTGGGCGTTCCTCAGTTGTCTGCTGTGTATGACGTGGCCAAGGCCTTGAAGGGTACAGGTGTTCCTTTGATTGCCGATGGTGGCTTACGTTATTCGGGAGATGTCGTAAAGGCTCTGGCTGCCGGTGGATATAGTGTAATGATTGGTTCATTGGTTGCCGGAACAGAAGAATCTCCGGGTGATACTATCATCTTCAATGGTCGTAAGTTTAAGTCATATCGTGGTATGGGTTCTTTGGAAGCGATGGAGAATGGTTCTAAAGACCGTTACTTCCAAAGTGGAACTTCCGATGTGAAGAAATTGGTGCCGGAAGGTATTGCTGCACGTGTTCCTTACAAAGGTACTTTGTACGAAGTAATCTATCAGTTGGTAGGTGGTTTGCGTGCAGGTATGGGATATTGTGGCGCAGCTAATATTGAGAAACTGCATGATGCCAAATTTACTCGTATTACTAACGCCGGTGTATTGGAAAGCCATCCGCATGATGTAGCTATCACTAGTGAGGCTCCTAATTACAGCCGTCCTCAATAAAATGAAAAAATAATGCCGCGTTATTTGCTCGGTGTTCTCTTGCTTCTCCTTGTGTCTGTGTCCGAAATGCAGGCGCAAGGAGATGTCGTGTTGTATATTGAGGGTAAGCCTGTCTATCGTTCCGAATTCGAGTATTATTATCGAAAAGCTCCCAAGCAGACTCCCGAGGCTTATTTACCTGCTTTTATCAATTATAAACTGAAGGTAAGATACGCTATGGATAGTGGTTTGGACACTGTCTCTGCTTTTCGCAGGCAACTTTCGTTTTATGAAGGTCGTTTGGTGAAATCGTATGTGGTGGATGCCGGTATGGAGGAACAGGAAGCCCGTTTTATTTATGAACGGAACAAACAGCGACTTCAAACGAATGATTGGGTGAGGATCGCTCATATCAGTAAATATTTGCCTCAAAATGCGACTCCGGCCGCAGAACAGGCGGCGCAAGCTGTAATGGATTCTATTTATTCAGCGTTGCGGAGTGGGGCTGATTTTTCGTTGTTGGCACGCCGTTATTCAGACGATGCAGACAGCCGGCAAGTCGGAGGCTTGTTGCCTTGGATGCCTGTCAATAAGAACATGCAGGAATGGGTGAATAAATTGACAGTGCTGGAAAAGAACAAAATCTCGGTTCCTTTTTATTCTCCTTTAGGTCTTCATATCGTCAAGTGGGTAGAGCGTAAGCCTTTTGCCTCATATCACGACAAAAAGGAGGAAATACAAGCATATATGGAGCATGGAGGAGTTTGCTCTTCTTCGGTCAGAAAAGATGTTTTAGCCCTTTACCGGTCAGGGGCTTTGGCCGGGAAATATCCCGATTGGGCGTTACGTTTGCAAGAGGTACATGATGGTTTATTGGTTTCTTATCTCACGCGGAAGTATCAGGAGACAGAATATGCTTGTTCCGAAGCCGACTTGGAACACTATTTCAAGCAGCATAAATCGGATTATGCTTGGGATTTGCCTCGATATAAAGGAGCTGTTATTCATTGCAGGAATAAGAAAATGGCTTCTGTCATTAAGAAATATTTAAAGAAAAAGCCGATGGAGGAGTGGAAATCCGCTTTGGAAAAGTTGATGATGCACACGGCGGTTCCGCAAGCAAGCATAGAAGTGGGCGTATTTATTATAGGGAAGAATCAATATGTCGATAAATTAGTTTTTAAGTGTGGAAGTTTTGAACAAGTTCCCGGTTTTTCTTATACCTTTGTGATGGGTAAGAAATTGAAAAAGGGACCGGAGAGCTATTTGGATGTAAAAGAATCGGTAATCCGTGATTATCAGGCTATACATGAGGACTCTTGGATGAAAGAATTGAAACGAAAATATAAGGTTGAAATTAACCAAGAGGTTTTAAAAACAGTTAATAATAACGGAAGTAATTAATTATTGCAGTATCTTCGTTCACTATTTTAATGCTTTATGAGTATCGTGAAAAACTGGGGAGTAATACTTGTGATTGCCGCTGCCATGACTGGATGCGGTCAGGAGCATAACCATAAAGGAAAAACTCCTTTGGTGGAAGTGTCCGGCGAATTTCTGTATAAGGAAGATTTGCAGGCGGCTCTTCCTCTCAATATATCGAAGGATGATAGTGTATTGTTTGCCGAACACTATATCAGGAACTGGATAGAGGATGCGCTGCTGTTTGATAAGGCGGAGGGGAATATTCCCGATAATGATAAAATCTCCAAACTGGTGGAAAATTATCGCCGTGCATTGATTATGCACACTTATCAAGAGGAGTTGGTGAATCAGAAATTGGCAAACGATATCAGTGAAGAGGAAATAAATGCTTATTATGAAAAGAACAAAGAACTGTTCCGGTTGGACAATCCATTGGTCAAAGGGCTTTTTATAAAGGTTCCTCTCAGTTCTCCTGATTTGGGAAATGTGCGGGTGTGGTATCGGAAGAATAATCAGGACGTTATTGAAAAATTGGAGAAGTATAGTTTGCGTAATGCAGTGAGTTATGATTATTTTTATGACCGTTGGACATCTGTGCCCGATGTGGCTGCCAAGATACCTTTGAAGGTGCTTGATACGGATGCAAACTATTTGGATAAAAATAGAAATGTAGAAGTCAAGGACACGGCCTTTTGCTATTTCTTACATATAGAAGATTTCTTGGGCAAGGATAAACAAAAGCCGTTGGACTTTGCCAGAGATGAAATAAAAGAGATTTTAATTAATCTGAAGCGTGTGGAATTTATTAACAAGGTGAAAGAGGACTTGTATCAACGGGCTTCGGATAGAAACAAGATTATTTATTATTATTTGAATTCAGATGAATAAATTGATGTGTACTAAAGTTTATGCACTGTTACTGATGCTGTTCGCTGCTGTTTCTGTATATGGACAAGACAACGTTATAGACGAAGTTGTGTGGGTGGTAGGCGATGAGGCTATCCTTAAATCTGACGTAGAAAGTGAGCGGTTGAATGCCCAGTATGAAGGACGCAAGTTTGACGGAGATCCGTATTGTATTATTCCTGAACAGCTTGCTGTTCAGAAGTTGTTCCTTCACCAGGCAGCTATCGATAGTATTGAAGTTTCTGAACAGGAAGTGATTGGTCAAGTGGAAAGACGTACCAATTGGCTAATCGAACAAGTAGGAGGTTCTAAGGAGAAATTGGAAGAGTATTATAATAAGACTTCTACCCAGATACGCGAAATGCTTCGTGAGAATATCCGCGATGGCTTGACTGTGCAGAAAATGCAACAGCATATTGTGGGGGAGATTAAGATAACTCCTGCCGAAGTGCGCCGTTATTTTAAGGATTTGCCGCAAGACAGTATTCCTTTTGTTCCCACTCAGGTGGAGGTGCAGATTGTGACATTGGAACCTAAAATTCCGTTGGAAGAAGTAGAGCGTGTGAAGAAAACTTTGCGTGACTATACAGATGGTATTAATTCCGGTAAAATGTCATTTGCCACATATGCCCGTTTTTATTCTGAAGATCCCGGAACGGCGCGTCGTGGCGGTGAGCTTGGCTTTATGGGCAAAGGAGAATTGGTGCCCGAATATGCCAATGTCGCTTTTAACTTGCAGGATCCTAATAAGGTTTCAAAGATTGTAGAAACTGAGTTTGGTTTTCACATTATCCAATTGATTGAAAAACGCGGTGACCGTATTAATACCCGCCATATTTTGTTGAAGCCGAAAGTAGAGGAAAAAGACTTGGAGGCAGCTTTAGTTCGTTTGGATTCTATTGCTGATGACATCCGCAACCAGAAATTTACTTTTGATGATGCTGCTACTTATATTTCTCAGGATAAGGATACAAAGAATAACCATGGTTTGATGGCCAACAAGAATACCGGTACGGCGCGTTTTGAAATGCAGGACTTGGCACAAGTTTCTCAGGAAGTGGCCAAGATGGTGGAAAATATGAACGTAGGTGAGATATCAAGAGCATTCACTATGATAAACGATAAAGGAAAAGAGGTGTGCGCCATTGTAAAGCTGAAAAGTCGTATTAACGGACATAAGGCGACCATTTCGGAAGACTATCAGCGCCTGAAGGCTATCGTCATGGAAAAACGTAGTGAAGATAAGCTTGAAAAGTGGATCAAAGAAAAGCAAAAACATACCTATGTGCGTATTAATGAGAAGTGGCAGAAATGTGATTTTAAATATCCGGGTTGGATAAAAGAATAAATGTAGTATATTGAACCGTATGCTTGAAAAAAGAAAAAAAAATAACTCTTCGAGCAGGCATAGGATACTTTTGTTTAGTGTCCTGTGCCTGTTTGTCTTTTGCTTGTTGGCTCAGGTTAATCCCACTAAAAAGGCTGAACCGAAGCCTGCCAAGAGTAAAGTGTATCTGTTGCATTCCGATGTGTTGAAAAAAAGTCCTTTAAATCCTGACCCTGATGCACAGATATTGGTTGGAAATGTGACTTTTCGCCATGATAGTGTTTATATGTATTGTGACAGTGCCTGCTTTTATGAAAAGACCAATTCGCTGGAGGCTTTTGATAATGTAAAAATGGTGCAGGGAGATACGCTGTTTTTGTATGGGGATTATCTTTTTTATGATGGAAACACACAGATAGCCCAAGTGCGCAATAATGTGCGCATGGAGAACAAGAATACTACATTGCTGACCGATAGTCTGAACTATGACCGTATTTATAACCTTGGTTATTATTTCGATGGCGGTACGCTGATGGATGAAGAAAACGTGTTGACTTCGGAATGGGGAGAGTATAGTCCTGCTACTAAACAGTCGGTTTTTAATTATGATGTGAAACTTGTAAATCCTAAGTTTACATTGACTTCGGATACTTTGCGTTATAATACAGCCAGTAAGATTGCCAATATTGTAGGTCCGTCGGATATCGACAGTGATAATAACCATATTTATTCGGAATTGGGTTTCTATAATACCCAGATTGGTCAGGCAGAGTTACTCAATCGTTCTGTATTAACCAATGAAGGCAAGCAGTTGACGGGCGACAGTTTGTTTTATGACCGTGTGAAAGGATATGGAGAAGCTTTTGACAATGTATTGTTTAACGATACCATTAATAAAAACATGCTTACCGGTGACTATTGTTATTACAATGAACTGACTAAATATGCCATTGCGACCCAAAAGGCGGTGGCGGTAGATTATTCACAGGGCGATAGTTTATTTATGCATGCCGATACGTTGCAGATGTATACTTTCAATCTGAATACAGATTCCACCTTCCGTGAAACAAGAGCATATCATAAAGTGCGCATGTACCGCACGGATGTGCAGGGAGTATGTGATTCACTAGTCTTTTCGTCTAAAGACAGTTGTCTGACTATGTATTATGATCCGATTCTTTGGAATAATAATCAGCAATTGTTGGGTGAGGAAATTATGATTTACATGAATGACAGTACTATTGATTGGGCCCATATTCACAATCAGACTCTATCTGTCGAAAAATTGGATTCTGTTAATTATAATCAGGTAACAGGAAAAGATATCAAGGCATATTTCAAGAATGGAGAGATGCATCAGGTAGATGTTATCGGTTCGGTTCGTGTTGTTTATTATCCGATGGAGAGCGACAGCACATTGATTGGCATGAATGTATCGGAGACAAGCCTTTTGAATATATATTTGGAAAACCGGAAAATGAAAAAGATGGTCATGAGTCCGAAATCAAATGGTACTCTTTATCCGATGCTTCAACTTCCACCCGATAAAATGAAACTGGAAAATTTTAATTGGTTTGACTATATTCGTCCGCTCAACAAAGAGGATATTTTTAACTGGCGCGGAAAGAAAGCCGGGCAGGAGTTAAAGAAGAGTAATCGAGGCGCCGCGCCTCTGCCAAATCAGGACTTGTTTAATAAAAAGAAGAAATAACTATGGGAATGTTTAAAATGGAAAAACCTCGTCGTTTCAACCACCAATACATATATGTGGATGAACGCAAAGAGAAATTGCAGAAGATGGAAGAGAATGCCAAGCGTGACTTGGGTATGCTTCCTCCGAAAGAGTTTTCTCCCGAAGACATTCGTGGAAAGTTTATTGAAGGAACCAAGCACTTGAAGCGCAGAAAAGAGAGTGGACGCAAGCCATTGACTTATGGGGCTTTGTTTATAGCTATTGGTATTTTACTTTTTATCCTGCACTATCTGGTGACCGGAGAATTAAGTTTTTAATGAATCATTCGTAGTTGTATTATGAGCGATATCATACGTTTGCTGCCGGACTCTGTTGCTAATCAAATAGCGGCAGGAGAGGGGATACAGCGTCCCGCGTCTGTTATAAAAGAATTGGTGGAGAATGCCATTGATGCCGGAGCGCAACATATAGATGTACTGGTAACGGATGCCGGAAAGAGTTCTATTCAAGTGATAGACGATGGTAAAGGGATGTCCGAAACTGATGCACGTCTGTCTTTTGAACGCCATGCAACTTCTAAGATACGGGAAGCAGCTGATTTATTTGCTTTGCGGACAATGGGATTCCGTGGAGAGGCTTTGGCTTCTATTGCGGCGGTGGCACAAGTAGAGTTGCGCACGTGTGTAGAAGGAGAGGAGTTGGGCACCAAACTGGTTATTGCCGGTTCTAAGGTGGAAAGCCAGGAAGCCATATCATGTCCTAAGGGTAGCAATTTTTGTGTGAAAAATCTGTTTTTTAATGTACCGGCACGGCGTAAATTCCTAAAATCCAATCAGACGGAGTTGAGTAATATATTGACTGAGTTTGAACGCATTGCGTTGGTCAATCCCAATGTGTCTTTTACTTTGTATCATAATGATGCTGAGTTGTTTAATCTCCCTGCCATTCAGTTGCGTCAACGTATAATGGGTGTGTTTGGGAAGAAAATAAATCAGGATCTTTTGTCACTTGATGTGGATACTACCATGGTACGTATCTCGGGATTTGTTGCCCGGCCGGAAAGTGCCCGTAAGAAAGGAGTTCGTCAATACTTCTTTGTAAACGGACGCTATATGCGCCATCCTTATTTCCATAAAGCTATTATGGATGCATACGAGCATCTGATACCGGTGGGTGAGCAAGTATCTTATTTTATTTACTTTGATGTGGACCCCGGCAATATTGACGTAAATATTCATCCTACCAAGACAGAAATCAAATTTGAAAATGAACAGGCCATTTGGCAGATATTGGCAGCAGCTGTCAAAGAAACATTAGGTAAATTCAATGCTGTCCCTTCTATTGATTTTGATACGGAAGGTATGCCGGATATCCCTGCATTCGAGAGTTCTCCTTATGCCGGAATACAGCCGCCGAAAACAACTTATAATCCGGATTACAATCCTTTTAATACGTCTGCTGTGCCTCCTTCTTCTTACTCCTCAAAACCCAGTCGTGATTGGGAACAATTATATGAGGGCTTGGAGCATCATTCGTCGGCGCAACATATACAGAAGTCTTACCCGGATGATGGGGATTATTTTACGGCAGCTTCAATGGAGCAACCGGTTACTCCTACCTTGTATGATCATTCGGAAGAGGCGGCAATGGGAGAGAAATCATCTCAACATTATCAGTTTAAGGGACGCTTTATTCTTACTTCCGTTAAATCTGGTTTGATGATTATCGATCAGCAACGGGCACATATTCGCATTCTTTATGATCAATACCTGGAACAGATAACACGTCGACAGGGAGCATCGCAGGGCATGTTATTTCCTGATATTGTGCAATTCCCGGTTTCGGAAGTACCTGTATTGCAGGAAATCATGGAAGATTTGTCATACTTGGGCTTTGAACTGACTGATTTGGGAGGTGGCAGTTATGCCATTAACGGCATACCTTCGGGCATTGAAGGTTTAAATCCGGTGGAACTGATCCAGAGTATGGTTCATACTGCTATGGAGAAGGGAGGTAAAGTGAAAGAAGAAGTACAGAGTAATCTGGCTTTGACATTGGCCAAAGCTGCGGCTATTGTGCCGGGACAGGTTTTGACGAATGAAGAGATGAATGGCCTGGTGGATGGGTTGTTTGCTGTAGCTACTCCTAATTATACTCCTGACGGTAAAACCGTATTGTCCGTACTTCAGGAGGATGAACTGGAAAAGCTTTTTAAATAGATGTGATAAAAGATAAGAGGGGTGCCAAAAGTAAAAAAATGGTCTGTCAAATTGTTAACAGTAGGGGCAGGGTTTGCCTGCCCGAACCAACGGTCACTACCTTGGGAGTAATACACAAGGCAAGCTGTTTTCGGGCGAGCGAACCTCGCCCCTATTAGTAAAATGACAGTATCATCCACGTTTTGGCACCCCCTCTTTGGCTTACCTTTTTTAAGGCAGAGTATTATTGGGCTTCGATAATTACACGACGGTTGAATGCCGGAGGAGTCAATGTATTAACACCGCCCATACCGCTAATAATCATGTTACTCTTGTTTACACCAAGTTTAACCAATTCGTTTGCAACTGTATTTGCACGGTCTTCACTCAATTGTTTATTCCATGATGCACTACCTGTGTCGCTGTCGGCATAACCGGTTACTTTCAGTTTGATGCCCGGATTGTCTTTTACTAAGTTGGCAATCTGTTGCAAGTTGACTGTGCTGTTTTGAGGCAGAGTAGCAGAACCAATTTGGAAGAATACAGACTGCGGAACCGGAGTCAGCTGGTTGACGGTAACTTGTTCTGTAACAACTTCGTTAGGAGTATTTGCAAGTTGAGCCTTCAACTGACGGTTTTGTTCGATTTGTTGAGCCAAAGCTGCATTGATAGCATCCATTTGGGATGCTGTAAGGGCCATCATTGCATCCACGTCAGGAGCAGGTTTGAAACCTCTTTGCGGAAACTTATAGGTCACACCGACTGATGCCCCCAACATAACGTCCAATCCTTTGTTCAGAGTTTTGCCATCAAACTTGTTTTCAGCTCCCATACCATAAAGCTCCAAGTTTAAATCCCATGCATCTGCTACATGGAAGGTATTAATCAAACCGAAGTTGAATGCCAATGAATTAAGGTGAGGTTTGTCATAAGAATGAGCGAAACCGAAACCTACGAATGGGACGGCATCATATATACGGTCAGGATTATAACCGGCAAGCATATTGCTGATGTTGAACAAGATATCACCATGTAAGTTCATATAGTTGAACTTATCCTGATAGTATCCTTCGCTCAGCATATGAGGCTTGGAGTATGCAGAAGGTTCGCTTGAAAAACTCTTTGACTGCAAACCGCTATACTGCAGACGCAATCCTAGTCCGGGAGTGAACCATTTGCCAATAGACACATTCAGAGCGGGAGCGATACGTTTGCCGAATTTGCCCAGGTCGGATTGGTCACCGAATAATACTTGTGCACCGCCTCCTACAGAGAAGAACCAATTATCAAAAAAACGATTGGTTTCTACTTTGTACTTATCTACCGGAACCTCCATAACATCTACGCTTTCGCTGACGATAGCATTTTGTGATTTGTTGCTCTGCTGCGCGAACGTTGCAGAACTGATACTGGCAATTGCCAGTGCAAACATTAATTTTTTCATACTCATTTCTATTAGTTAAATTATTGTTTA